>Ga0209415_10000023_pt1 | contig 199335 bp, 217 predicted proteins | sample PeaSoiSIISIP2007_FD_187696 | JGI IMG/M metagenome (GOLD analysis project Ga0209415, IMG submission 187696) | Peat soil microbial communities from Weissenstadt, Germany - SII-SIP-2007 (SPAdes) (version 2) | ecosystem: Environmental > Terrestrial > Soil > Wetlands > Peat | place: Germany... | reverse complement strand
ACTTTTGGCACTCGCTATTGCGGGTTTGTAGTAACTTCGTTCGGATTGAGAACCCTGTCCATGTCACACACCACCCCACCAGAATTGCATGGTCTGCTCCCTAAGGTTAATCTGGTTTGGTTTCGGCATCATTGGACATTGAGCGGTGAAGCCGCTGTGCCTGGGAAGGAGGAATGGCCACATCCCTACTGGTTCAGGGTCGTCGAGGTCATCGTCGGGATCCTGACCATCGTGGTCGCAGGCATCGTCATCGCAAGCCCGTACATTGGCGCGCAGAACCTGGTCCCACTCGTCTCCCTGGCCCTGATCTTCAGCGCCGTGAGGATGATCGCGGTAGGGGGGGTAAAGCAGAGGCTGAGGAGCTTCGAGGGGCTTGGACTAGTGGGGACAGGGGCCATTGCTCTGATTCTCGTCATAGCCGTCGAGGTCGTCCCCGGCCTCAGCCTGCAGACTCTGGTCTTCCTGCTCGCGGTCAGCCTTTCCGTCCAGGGGCTCGGCAGGATGCTTTATTCAGCTGGGCGCAGAACACCCAATTGGCTTCGGGACTCCACACTTGCAGCCGGAATCGCTATGGTGCTCCTGGCGGCCGTTGTCGAGTTCGTGAAGGGGGTAGCCCTCCTGACTCTTGTCGAACTCCTCGCGCTGACAGTCCTCGTAGGCGGCGCGGAAGCCGTCCTCGCTGGGCTGGGGCCGACCAATAAGAGACAGCAGACCCTCCTCAAGTTGATTCTGTTTGCGGCCTTCTACGGCATCGTCTTCGTCAATTGGATCGACCTGTTCAATGGTGGGGCCTACATCTACGTCGTCCCCGGCTACCACATCTGGGTGATCATGGCCTACCTGATTCCCTTCGGAGTCCTTTTGGTGACCCAGGGACGGAAGGATTGGGAGCTGGCCCTGTCTCTCGGCTTGATTGCTTCGCTGGGGAACGACCTAGGCTATTTTGTGGTCGGAGACGCCTTCTTTGGTTTTCATGTGAACCTGCTCGACTGGTACGCCCACCAGCTTGGGTTCTACGGGACCACGACTCTGTTCGTCTTCAATGGAGGGCTCTTCTCATTCAGCGTCCCGTCGTGGCTCATGGGAGCGGCAATCTACGCCAGGATAGCAGTGGTGCTGCTGACCCTTCGCCGGTGGTGGAACAAGAAATTCTAGGTCTAGAAGGGAACTGCCGCAGCCTGCGGCTCCCTCGACTTGTTCGGGGATGACCTGCTGCGACCCCAAAGCCTCCGGAAAATCCGCCTAGCGCTTCTGAGCGACCTGGTCGGGGAACCGGCTCAAGTGCTCGTGGGCAACTCGCCATCCTTTGGCCGTCCTTCCTAGGACCATGGTGACCCGGGTCTTGGACTTAACGGGAGACCCTTCGAAGGAGTAGTCATTGACGAACATCCCAGAGTAGGTCAGGTAGAAGGTCGCGATGGCAACATCTCCGAATAGGTCTATTCGAAGCTCGTCGATGGAGTAGTTGTAGTCCGAGATGTTGGCGAACGCCGCCTGCTCGTAGACGAAAGCCTCTTCAGAGTTCTGCCGCGTGTATGGAGGGTTCTCATCGAACTTCGTGAACTGATCCCTTGGCCCGTGGAAGTTGGCGAGGGCTGCCAGGTCCTTGCTCTTGCCGGCGTCGAAGAAGGCCCGGATTAGAGCCTCGACGTCATTTCTGTCCTTGTCCGAAGGGCGGAGGTCCATCTAGTATAGCCGACCCTTGAGAGGGATTAAACAACGTTTTTGAGCGCAACTCTTTGCCCACGGAATCGCGGCGACGTAGCTCAGAAGTCGAGAAACGGCTGGGCAGCGTGGTAGAGCAATTGGCTGTTAACCAATTGGTCGTCGGTTCGAGTCCGACCGTCGCCGCTTTTTCCATACACTCAGAATAGACTCTGTTAGGCGAAACAAGGTTGATTCAGGCCTTTCCTGTGTTGTTCGTCATAGCGCTCCTGCGGTACCGATCACTCAAGTTGTCAGGGACCCTTCGGTTCCGGAGAAGGACCTGGCAGGTCCTGCCTCACCTTCCCCGGCCACCAGTTGTACTTCTGCGCGATTGCCATTAGCGAAGGCACGAAGAGGAAGATCACGACCCCAACGTCCACCATTAAGGCTAAGGCTGCGCTCACGCCAATTTCAGCGAGCAGTCCAATCCCGCTGGCAGCCAAGGAACCGAAGACGCTCGACAGTATCAATCCCAGACCAAGGAGGGTGATCCAAGTCTTGTTCATGGCGGTCTTGATTGCGTCCAAGTCCGATATGCCGCGCATCGCCTCCTCTCTTATCCTGGTGACTAGGAATATGTCGTAGTCTACGCCCACTCCGAGCATAGTGACGACGACGAAGAGCGGGGCAAGGCTGACCACGGGGGTTTGAAGCACGTAGTAGAACAGGATGGAGAGCAACCCGAGTGCGAAGGAGACGCTGCAGAGAATCGTGAAAATCAAACGAACCGGTGTGAAGATCGAACGCAGTTGGGCGAATAGTATGAAGAAGACCCCCACGGCGAGAATCAACACGACGAAGGGGAGAACCCCGTTGATGAGATCAAGAGTGTCGACGGCAGATTGAGTGGACCCACCGAAGTAGACAGTCGTCCCCAGAGGGAGCGGGATGGCCCCTACCGCGGCCTCGATACTTCCCAAGTCGGTGATCGCGGCTGAGCTTTGCGAAGGCTGAGAGAGGCCGATGGTGAAAAGGGCGGTCCTGTTATCTTTGCCAACCATCGACAACATTCCACCAAGATATTGGGCCTGAACGGGTGGCGGCAGGGATGCCAAGCCTGTGTAATTGAAAGAAGCACCGTAGGGCCTTGTAGGGCTGCTGATTGTTTCGACACCCGGAGAGGCCGAAATTACTGACGAGATTGTTTCAATCTGTCTGAGTTGCGTTTGGTTGAACTGGTAGCGGCTGTTTACGATGGGATATGGAAACGTCACCACGACCAAGGTTGGGGCGACCGTCGAACCGCCGAAGTTGTTAGTGATGACGGTGAGCCCTTGGTTGCTCTCGAAGTTTGGAATCAGTTTCGAAATGTCAATCCCGCTCGGCGTCTGATAGGCGACGTAGAAGGATCCCAGGGCCAGCAGGCTGATTACGACTGAAATGGCCACTTTATGCCGCAGGATTTTGTCTGGGACACTCTCCAGTTTTCTCTTCGCTACTGAAGGAGGACCCTCGGCGTTCTTGTCTTGTCGGGGCCAGAACAGCCTCTTTCCCACTGTGAGCTGAACCGAGGGCAGTAGAGTGAGGGATGCAGCCAACAGGATGGCGACGCCAATCGCTATTGCCTCTCCCACATCGCCGAAGAATGGCACCTTGGTGATTGCAAGGACGATGTAGGCAACGACCACCGTCAACCCTGCGGTGAGGACCGCCTGGCCCGCCCACCTCACGGATATGCCCACGCTCTCCTGGATGGTCTTGCCTTTGGACAACTCTTCCTTAGTCCTCCTAAGCTGAAGTACTCCGTAGTCCACAGCGAGACCCAGCATTGTCAGGATCATCAAGAACGGGACGGCGAAGTTGATCTGACCATGCTGAACGCTGACAAACAAGCCATAGACTGCGCCTAGCGAGATTCCAATGGCGACCCCTCCTATCAATAGTGGAACAAGAGCTGCGACAGGCGAAAGGAACAAGAGGCCAGCAACGAGCAATGAGACCGCGAGGCCAGGAACTATGCTAGTGTCAAGGGGGGTCCCGAATAGGATCTTCTCGGCCCCGCCGGCGAAGTAGACTGCTTCGCAGATCTTTCTGGCGAGCCACCCAGCGAACTTCTGTCGGTAGGCACCCCCTCCTGTGGTGAGACCTGACATGTCGGCGTAGACCTTCGGGTGCTTGTAGATCAGTTCGGCCGCGTCCTCGAACCATGGATTGCCGAAATGGCAGAGGACGATGGTGAGTTCCGCCCTCTTGTTCGCCAGGCGGTCCAGGGTCAGGGGGTGCGAGCGGACCAAGTCTCCGCCTTTGGTCGCGGTGTCACCGGTGTGGAAAAGGACCGGGATTCCCTTCTCTTCCGCGAAGTCGTAGGCACCGCTGAACACCGGGTCGTCTGCTGAAGCGTCGACGTATCCCAGCCTTACCTTGAATGCCTTCACCTCCCCGATGTTTTTGTCAGCGAGTTTCACAGCGGCAGCCACGGCTTTCTTGGTCGGTTCGACAGTGATGACCGGAGACAGCAGTCCTCGGCTCCTTCGGCAGAGCCTGATGATTTCCTCATTGGGGAGGGGAGTCCCGTCGTTCATGGGTGGGCTGAGCAGGAGCCCCGTTCGACCTGGTGCTTCCGCATCGAGTCGACAAGTTCGTCCAGAGTGTAGGTCAGGCCGTTCAACTTTGCGAACCCCCGGAGCGCGTCGTCTCGTCTCTCTGAGAGATGGACGTGCGCGTCGATTATCTTCTGCACACTCGAAGCATGTCTGGATTCTGAATAAGTCTGCTGGTGTTTGGGGCTACAGGCGCTGGGTCTAATTACCGGGCGCTGGAGCTAGGTATCGAGAGTGTGACCGACCCGGATAGCAGGTTCACCCTTTGGGCGTCGTTTTCCAGGGGTTTCAATGCCGGTTTCATCGTTCTAGTGCTCTGGTTCATAGTTAGGCTCGGGGGGTTGGCGCCCTTCCCTCCTGAGACTGCCCTGGTCTACTTCTTCTCAGTGGTGCCCGCGTCCATCGAGGAGCCGGCCGTGCAGACGTTGGGAGAGGTCGCAGGCCTCCTAGGACTCTTCGCCGCTATTCTGGCAGCAGCTGGAATCTACGGTCTGCTGTCGGTTCTCTACGATAGATACTACATTCCAAGGGTAGCCGCGTCCAACTCGCTTTCCAAGCTGGAGAACACCCTGGTCTACTCCCTAGTGCCTTGGGTGATCTTTGGCGTCTTGGTCCTCCCTCTGACCGGCGCGTACTTCTTCGGCCTAGGGTCGGACTTCGCATCCCCCAGCGTAGTCTGGGTCTTTCCGTTCACTATCCTAGTCTTCCAGTTGCTCTGGGGCGCCCTGCTTTGGGGGAGGTCCCCCATGCCTTTGGCTCCGACCCCAGCCGTCGGGGCAGGGGATGTCACAGTCGCGGTCCCGCGCGACCCAGCGAGAAGGACCTTCGTCGAAAGGGCGGTTGTCATAGGAGCCTCTGGGATTCTCGTCCTAGCTAGCCTTGGCTCGGCCTTCGGCGCATTTCTGGCGGAGGGAGGGCTACTGGACCTGGGGAGCGAGGCGATACTCCCCGGAACCCCCATCGATACTAGCAACGCACCGGCGATATTCAGCGACCCGCGTCTCGTCGCTCTGGTGGACTCGGAGGTCACCAATAACGACTCGTTCTATCGGGTGGCTATCGACATCTTCGACCCCAGCGTCGACGTCTCCGCCTGGTCCCTCGCCCTGACAGGCATGGTGGCCAGCGCGAAGGCATACTCCCTCGCGGGTGTCAAGAACCTGCCGAAGGTCGAGCAGTATGACACATTCATCTGCGTAAGCGACACGGTCAACGGGAACTTCATCAGCAATGCAAGATGGGGCGGGGTGAGGATCTCCGACTTGCTGGCCGATGCGGGCGGGGCTGCGCCTGGCGCGACCTATGTCGTCTTCCACTCTGTTGACGGCTACAGCGTTGGGGTCCCGCTCTCTCGCGCGATGCTCCCCGAAAGCATGCTCGCCTATGAGATGAACGGGGCTGACCTTCCTCAGAGGCATGGGTACCCCCTGCGGGCGGTGATCCCTGGGCTTTATGGAATGATGAGTGCGAAGTGGGTTCGGCAGGTAGAGTTGACCGACGGGACCTACGTGGGGTTCTGGCAGACTAGGGGGTGGTCGAACGACGCCTTGGTGCAGACGGCGTCCTTCATCAGAGTCCCGCAGGACGGGGCGACAGTCAGTCTTTCGCAGAGTGGTGGCTCGGTCCTCCTAGGAGGGATGGCGTTCGCAGGAGACAGGGGCATATCGAAGGTGGAAGTGAGCGTCGACGGCGGTTCGACCTGGCAGCTCGCCACACTCAAACCCCCGGCTTCAGAGCTGACCTGGGTCCTCTGGGCCTTCGAATGGAACCCCCCAAACACAGGGAGCTACGTGGTCTATGTCAGGGCCACGGATGGCCAGGCCCAGGTCCAGACGTCCGAACAGGCGGACAGCTTCCCATCGGGCGCTACGGGATACGCGATGTCGTCGGTCAATGTGACTTCGTAGGCGCGGCCACTGCTACATCGGCTGGGGCGCCTGAGACTGGGCCGCCTTCGACTTCGCAGATCCGACCATAGTGGACCAGGCGATCAGGGCCAGCCCGATGATTGCGACAACCGCCCCGACGTAGATGTAGGTGCTGTTCCCGCTCATCAAGGAGCTTCCCGTAATCACGTTCGCCCCCTGAAGGGCGAAGACGATGCCCGCCAGCAGGAAGAGGATTCCGACCACCAGCAAGGCAAGCTTTCTGGAGTTCAAGAAGGAAAGCCTCGTCAGCCTCACAATTAACGATTTTCCAAGTAGGGAATCGTCTCCGTTGATTAAATAAGCCAAGGGAGGAGCGTGGCCTATGGCGTCCGAAGACATGAAGCAAGGTGGCCCCTGGTACCCGGACTGGGAGCACAGCAGGCCGTTGGGAGGCATCGTATTGACGATGCTTGCCATCATCGCGTGGCTCGTCTTCATCCTCCTCTTCGCACTATACTGGTCAGGCGGGTTCGACCTGTTCCAGGACATAGTGGTGGTAATAGTCTCACTTGGAATTACGGGCCTGGTGATAGGGCTAGGCTGGGTCGTCTGGGGCTTCAGGCACATGAAGAACTGGAAGAGCTCGAGCTAGGTCAAGAAAATCTTCACGGCGCCCTCCCTTCTCGGGCCGCTCACTTGACGTAGAGCGCAGCGAACTTCGTGTAGGCTTCCTCGTAGTGCATTGGCTTGGGAGGGGACTTGAACCCATAGGCGCTTATTTCGTTCACAGTGCCGAGCCTCCCCACCTTCATGCACCGGTAGGTGGCCCGGATTACATCGAGGAGCACGTTGGCTGCGTTCGCCCCGTCGGAGGACCGGAGGTGGATGTCCACAGATATTCCGCTGTCCATGAATGTGGACCCCTCGAACCAGAAGTAGCTCGTCCTGTCGTTCCCCATGTAGTCTACGTAGTCCGTCGTGCCTGCGATTGTCTCGAACTTGTAAGGGACCTCCGAGGCGACGGTCGTCGTCTTCACCTCCCGCTTCGCCATCTTGATGCCTTCGTCAATGGTGTTCAGGGTCTCCGACCCGCCGCCGACGTCCAGCTGGTAGCTCTTCGAGACCTTGATCCCGCGCTTGACCATGAGGCTGAGGAGGCCCTTGTGGAATACTGTCCCTCCGAACTGGCTCATGAGGTCGTCACCTATGAGCGGGAGCTTGGCCTTCTGGAAGTCAGCGCTCAGCTTGTTGTTCCTGAGGACGAGCGAAGGGGTGCAGTTGATGTAGGCGCACCCCGCCTTCAGGGCAGACCTGGCGTACTCCTCGGAGGACGCGGCCGTCCCGGACGAGATCAGGTTCAGCAAAACCTCCGCTCCCGACTCTTCGAGTCGCTTTGCAACGTCGTCGGACCCTGCCTTTGACAGCTTTTCGTTCCTCAAGTGAGGGGCCGTGTCTCCCTTCGAGATGCCTGGGTCCACCATCACCTTGGTCTTAGGGAGCGAGATGTACCGGTGCGCTACGTTCGGGGGGGCGAAGGCCGCCTTCGAAAGCTCTAAGCCTACCTTTCTACTGTCGACGTCGAACGCGGCCACGATCTGGAGGTCCTTCGGCTTGAGCCCGGCGACGTTCGGGTGCCAGAGCCCCCTTCTCTCGTCCCCGGAGTAGAACCTGAGGCCCTGGATGAAGACAGAGGCACAGTTGCCCACACCAACCAGGGCGATCTTGACCGCCAAGCCTGTCACTTGAACTTCGCGAATGTCGCGAGGAGGCCCACGCCGGAGAGGAGGAGGCCCAGTCCGTAGTTGACCGTTATGATGATTGGGTCTATTCCCTGGCCGGTCGCGTTCGAGTACGTGAAATAGACCAGCGCCAGGCCGAAGAGGAGGACCACGACCCCGAGCATCCGCACGAGGGCGTCCACCCTTGACTGCTGGGCTTCTACGGTCATGTTGGTTTTCAGGGCAAATGGCGCAGGGTATTTAGCGGTTATTCGCCGTGAGAGGGGCCCGTCGTCGGTGGAGGCTCAGGCGCTCTTCATGAGCTCGAGCTTCTCCGGCAGGTACTTGTCGACGATGTAGCTCAGGCCGTACCTTGCGAAGGCCTCCTGCTCGCTCTTGCGCTTGTATTTCAGGAAGGTCTCAAGCTCGTCGTGCCACATCTTCTCGGTGTAACGGGGGTCGGCCTTCAGCTCGTAGAGCCTCTTGATGTCGACGTCTGTCAGTTTGTCGGAGGGGAGTTTGTACTTCTGGATGTCGCTCGCCCAGACCCCCAGCCAGACGGCTTCGGGGGTGGTCAGCTCTCTGAGGTGGGCCGCGTTGGCGGACCCGGACTTTATGACCATCGCGATGTGCGCTCCCCAGGGGTCGGCGTCACAGAGGATGCCCACGGGGAGCCCGAGTTCCTGGTTCAACCGCCGAATCAGATAGCGCGTCGACCGCGGGGGCTGGCCCGCGGTGTTGATCAGTATCGCCTTGTATTTCTCGTGGACCCTCTCTTCGGTGAACCGTGTGAATAGGCCGCCCTTCTCGATGGCGAGGACCATCTCGGCGTCCGTGTCCCTGAACTCCGCGGTCGTGAGCGCCGGCCCGATCATGACCCCGTCCGGGTTGGCCGAGAGGTCGGCGGTCCTTCCCTCGTAGCCAGGCACCGTGTACTCGATTGTCATGTTCCCAAAGATGGCGCTTCTCTCTTCGGGGTAGATGTTCATCCCCTCCCGGGCCATGGCCATCAGGACCTCGAGGTCGGTGATCAGTTCGTCCGACTCCGCCTGATCCTGGAACTCGACGTTGAACGCCTGGGCTGAATAGAAGACGTCTCTGAGGGTCGACGTTCGCTTCTCGTCGACTAGTTTCTTAGCGAAATAGGCCAGCCAGACCAGCTGAGTGAATGGGCGGATGTGCTTGATGTTCCCTGAGGACTTCTTGACGGTGGTCGCGCCCAGGATGAACTGCTGAAGCTTCTTGTCGTAGACTATGTTCCTCACGGAACGGCTCGCCAGGGTCAGGCTCGGGAAACGGCCGGAGTCCAAGTCGTTGTAGACGCTTCCTCCAAGGTCCTTCAGGAGGCCCTGGACGACGGCCTGCCTAGTCTCCACCGTACTTGTCGATTGTTTCTTGGTCACTTTCTTCTTGCTTGGCATTTTCTCCTGCCTCACCTTCTACGGTGGTCTGCTCGGCCTCGACCGGAACTTCAGCCTCTTCTTCGGGGACCTCGCCCTCTTCGCCTATGAGCGGTTTGTAGTTCGGGAGGTCCTTCCTGCCGGCGAGCTCGGTCGAGAACTGCGCTATCAGAGGGAGGTACTTCCCGTAGATGTTTATCTTCCGTTGGACGGCCTCCATGCTCCCCTTCCTCGACAGGAAGATCCCGAGCTGCCTCAGGGCCTCCCTGGCTGCGTTGCGAATCTCTCTCTGGATCTCGGGCCTGTCGGCGATATACTCCTTGCCGACCGTCTTGTAGGGGATCCTTGTGGAGCAGATGTGCGTGATCACCCCGACCGGCGCGTCGGGAGGGACGTGGTATCTCCGCCAGTCAACCTCCTCGTTGAGGACCTCGAAGCTGACGTCGCTGCTCTCGTCATAGAGCAGGGGGATGCGGTTGGCGAACCTGAAGAGCTTGACCCCCGGCTGGAGGACCTTACCTCCGTAGGCGACTCCCACTTCGACCAGAAATGGGAACCCGGAGTAGGACGAGGGGGGCCTGGTAACTACTGTGGAGAACTCGGGGCCGAGCTCTTTGTTGATTCCCGTCATGAGGATGTCCTTCCCGATGGGGGAGAGGACCGCGGCGTCCGGCTGCAGGAAGTCGGGGAAGCGCTGGAGTGCATCTACGACAGCGACGATCTGGTTGGTGTTCAGCCTCTTCGGGGGGAGCTTCGGGCTGACCCCTGCGAACTCCAGGAACTTCGTAGCAATCTTATCCCCGACCCTGTGGAAGTGCGTCACCATGAACGACTTCATGTCGTGCTCCTCGGAGAGCTTGACTATGCGCTTGAACGCCTCCACGTCGACCCCGTAGGGGTGGGGGAGAGTCTCCTTCGGCGGGACCGGCATGGCGGTGGTCGCCCGCTCGTAGAAGGTGATCTGGCCCAGAGGGTCGACGAAGGTCAGGTTGGCGTAGCTCGCGACCATGGCTGTCTGCTTGAAGTAGTCGCCTATCTTCTGAGACGCGCGAAGGTAGTCCCCTTCGAGGACGATGTCGACCCTGGTCCCCGTGGTCCCGTTTGCGTTTGTGTTGAACCTCTTGAGGACAGTGGGCCTGTTCTCGCCTATGTCTATCATCATCTGGAAACCGTACCTGCGCTTCCCGTCAGGGGAAGTGGTGATCGTCACAGGTCTGTTGGTGGTGATCTGGCCGTAGAGTATCGCCATGGTCCCGCCGAGGCCGAACATCCCGCGCGACTGTCTGAGGACGTACTTTGAGCCGTAGAACACCTTCCCGAAGGCGCTGGGGACGTGCTGTGGTGCGACCCCCGTCCCGTTGTCGATCACGCTCAGCCTGTAGGGTTTCGGGTCGGGTACCTCGGGGTTGGGATTGTCGGCGACGATCCTGATGTAGACGTCAGGCCTTATCCCTGCCATTTCAGCGGAGTCGAGGGAGTTCTCCACGAGCTCCCTGACCGCCATGTAGAGGGCGCGGGCAGGATTGGTGAACCCCGCCAGGTCGCGATTGCGGTAGAAGAACTCCGATGGTGAAATTTCAGCGAATGTAGTCTCGCTACTCAATGCGCGTCCCCTCCAAATCGAAAGTCAGCGGCAAATTTCCCATTCGAATTATTTCCTTTTTGTACGGCCCGGTTCCCCGCGGCGTTGGTATCGGCGGAGAGGGGATATATGCTAAGACCCCAATTTTCGTAGTTTTTCCTCGATGTTCTCCGGGGATGTGCCTTCCCAGAGGAACATCCTCTCCATTTTCCGCTTGGTCCTCGCCTTCTGGAGGGTGGTGTAGACAGTCTTGTGCTGGCTCCCGGTGGCGAGGGACCTTACGGCGTCCGACGCGAGTCTGACCTCGTCAGCCTCCCCGATGATCGCCACTGTCCTCCCGAAGATCGAGAGGTAGCAGTCGGTGAGCTCCTCTATGACCCTCCTCGATTTTCCCTTGAGCCCGATGACCCGGCCTCGGATCCTTTCGAGGGAGTTCGCACTCCTCCCTGCGTAGTCCCTCAGGTCGATGACTTCGAGGACCGTCCCGTCGTCCAGCAGGCGCCTGGCCCTCTGGGGGGAGAAGCCGCGCCCGATGGCCTCAATGACCCTGGTGGCCGAGAACGGATCGGTCTTCAGGGCCGAATCCCCTTTCACGGTGACGAGGCCTTCCTTGCTGTCGACGTTCAGCTTGACCCCCATCTCTTCTTCGAGGAACTTCTTGGTGCCACCCTCCTTGCCTATGACCGCACCCACCCTTTCGACCGGTATCCTGACGACCTGTTCGAAGCTCATTTCAACAACTTCTCCATGATAGAATCTGCGTCATCCCGGGTGATTCCCCGCTTCCTAAAGAACCTGACCATGTTCGAAACGTCTCTTTTCAGGAACTCCACGGCCTGGGGGTGGGAGGATAGGACAGCAGATCCCATGTCGAATAGGACCCTCTCCGTTTCGGTCTTGAAGACGTTGAATTCAGACAGATCTGCGTGCACCAGCTTCCCCCCCTTCCAAAGCTTCCGGATGGTTTCGAAGGTCCAATCGTAGTCCCCCTCGTCGACCTCTGCCTCTTTGAACGTAAGGGCGGGCTGGGGCGGAACCCCGATGTACTCCATGATCAGGATGTTCTTGAGGAATGCGATCGGCTTCGGCACCCGGACGCCTGCGCTGTCTGCTATCTGCAGGTTCTTGAACTCCTTCCGAGTCCAGAGATAGATGGTCTCCCGGGAGCCCGACGGCAGCTTCCCGAACCGCCTGTCCCCGGCGATGTACCCCATCCGCTTGCGGAAATCCGAGGCCGAGATGAGGTAAATCTTGACTGCGACGGGGTTCCCCTGCCTGTCCTCCCCGAAGTAGACGCTGGCCTCCTTCCCTGAGTTGACGACCCCGTTCAGCTCTGCGAGGTCCTTCCGGGCGACTAGTTCCTCAACGGCAAGCAGGGTAGCCCGGTCGAAGACCCCCTCGATGACCTTCCTCTGGTCGGAGTCCTTCCTCAGGTATCTGTTCTCCCTATCGGATCGGAGGAGCCTTTCACTCAGCTTCCTTGAATCGTCGTCCTCGGCCACGCGAGGCCCAATTCTCCTGAAAATTTATACCTATGAGGCCAACCGTGGAAAATCGTGGTCAAGGCGCAAGGAGAGAGTAGAATGGAGACGAAGGGGAGCAAAGAAGTGGAGGAAAAGCCGGAGGACGAAGCGGAGGCTCTGAAACAGGAGCTTGCCGAGCTAAGGAAGCGCAACGAGGACCTGCTGACGCGTCTGAAGTACATGCAGGCAGACATGGAGAACTACAGGAAAAGGATGGACAAAGAACTCAAGGACGCGGGGGAGTCCTTGGCAAAGGGCCTGTTGGCTAGGCTGCTGGTGGTCCAGGACGAGCTCGACCTGGCGGCGAAGCACGCGGAAGAGGAGGGGCGGGAGGGCGACGCCCTGAAGGAGGGAATCGCCATGGTCAGGAGGAACCTCCAGACTGCGATGGAGTCGGTCGGGCTTGAAAGGATCGAGTCCGTCGGGAAGCCCTTCGACCCAGCGTTCCACGAAGCCGTCGAGAAGGTCCAGGGGGACTCCAAGGTGAAGGACACCGTGGTCGAGGAGATCCGGCCCGGGTTCACGTTCAGGGGGACGCTGCTCAGACCGAGTATGGTAAAGGTTCAATTGGCATCCAAGGCGCCCAAGGAGGAGATGGAAGATGAGTAGCGCGAGGGAGAAGATAATCGGGATAGACCTCGGCACCACCAACTCCGCCGCGGCCGTGGTGGAGGCGGGGAGGCCCGTGGTCATACCAAGTGCCGAGGGGGCGACGCCCGCCGGGAAGATGTTCCCGTCTGTGGTGGCGTTCACCAAGGACGGCCAGCTGCTGGTGGGAGACCCAGCCAGGAGGCAGGTGGTGACGAACCCCGACGGGACGATATTCGAGATAAAGAGGAAGATGGGGACGGACCATCGGGTCAGCCTTAACGGCAAAGACTACTCCCCGGAGCAGTTGAGCTCCTACATCCTCCAGAAGATCAAGCACGACGCGGAGGTCTTCCTCGGGTACCCAGTGAAGAAGGCGGTCATCACGGTCCCGGCTCACTTCAACGACAACCAGAGGCAGGCGACCAAGGACGCAGGAGAGATCGCGGGGCTCGATGTGGTACGCATCATCAACGAGCCGACTGCTGCCTCCCTCGCCTACGGGCTGGACAAGTCTGATAAGGAGATGAAGATCCTCGTGTTCAGCTTCGGCGGAGGGACCCACGACGCGACGATAATGGAGTTCGGGAAGGGGGTCTTCCAGGTACTTGCGACCTCAGGGGATACGCAGACCGGCGGGACGGACATCGACAGGGTCATCATCCAGGTCCTCCTCGACGACTTCCGCTCGAAGACAGGCATCGATCTTTCGTCGGACAGGACGGCGATGGCCAGGCTCAAGGAGGCCGCTGAGCAGGCTAAGATCCAGCTTTCGAACCTCACTTCGACCGACGTCGACCTCCCGTTCATCGCGAGCGACTCCGCGGGGCCGAAAAACCTCCACTACACATTGACGAGGACGAAGCTCGAGGAGGTTTCGAGGCCCATCGTATCGAAGACCGAGAACACCATCAGGAAGGTCATGAGCGACGCCAAGCTGACGCCCGACCAGGTGGACAAGGTAATACTCATCGGAGGGATGACCAGGATGCCGCTGGTACGGAAGTTCGTCGAAGATGTCGCAGGCAAGCCCGCCGAAAGGGGGGTCGACCCGATGGAGGCGGTCGCCATCGGCGCGGCCATCCAGGGGGCTGTCCTGGCGGGGGAGATCAAGGACATACTCCTGCTTGACGTGACTCCGTTGTCGCTGGGGGTCGAGACCCTCGGGGGGATCACAGAGCACCTGATAGAGAAGAACGCCACCATCCCCACGAAGCGGAGCAAGACGTTCACGACGGCGGCGGATATGCAGACGGCCGTCACGATTCATGTGGTGCAGGGGGAGAGGAGCATGGCGGGGGACAACGTCTCTCTCGGGATGTTCAACCTGTCAGGGATACCTGCGGCGCCGAGGGGGGTACCTCAGATTGAGGTGACCTTCGACATAGATGCCAACGGCATACTGACCGTGGGCGCCAAGGATCTGGGAACGGGGAGGGAGAACAAGATCACAATCACAGCTTCGACGAAGCTCTCTAAGGAAGAGAAGGAGAGACTCATCAAGGACGCCGACTCGTTCTCGGACCAGGACAAGAAGAAGAGGGAGGAGGCGGAGCTGAGGAACGAGGCTGACTCCATACTTTACACCAGCGAGCGGACAAGGCGGGACCTGGAAGGCAAGGTCGACAAGGCGAGCCTCGACCGAGTGGATGCGGCCGCCAAGGATCTCAGGACGGCCCTCGGAGGGCAGGACGTCACCCAAATCAGGGACAAGAACGAGGCCCTCAAGAAGGTGCTTCAGGAGGTCGGAGCATCGGTGTATCAGCAGGCACAGAAGCAGCAGGCTCCGGGTCAGGCCCCACCAGGGGGAGCAGGAGACGGGTCGAATGTCAGCGATGCTGACTATAAGGTAGTGGACGAAGGGAAGTAGGGAGGTCGCGGACGTGGCGGCGAAGGACTACTACGAAGTACTCGGTGTGCAGAAGGGGGCCACCAAGGACCAGATCAAGGACGCATACAGGAAGCTAGCGCTCCAGTTCCACCCTGACAGGAACAAGGCCCCCGAGGCTGAGGCGAGGTTCAAGGAGATCTCAGAGGCATACGCGGTGCTCTCGGACGACGAGAAGCGGAGGCAGTATGACGTCGGGGGGAGGGAAGGGGTATACCAGAGGTACAGTCAGGAGGACATATTCCGCGGGGCAGACTTCGGGGAGTTCTTCAGGGGGATGGGAGGGTCCGGCTTCGATGACATATTCTCCCAGTTCTTCGGGGGCGGAGGACGGGGTCCCCGGCGGGGGGAGGACCTGACCTATCACATGCAGGTCAACCTCGAAGACATCGTCCAGGAGTCGAACAGGGAGATAGAGATCCCGAGAAACGAGGTGTGCTCCACCTGCGACGGTAGCGGGGCCAGGCCGGGGACGACGCCACGGAGGTGCGAGACCTGCGGAGGGACTGGGCAGGTGCAGAAGGTCCAGTCTGCGGGGTTCGCAAGGCTGGTGAGGATAACTGCGTGCAGCAAGTGCGGGGGGAGGGGATACATGATAGACAACCCCTGCAAGGAGTGCCACGGACGGGGGACGGTCCAGAAGACGAGGAAGATCAGCATAATGATTCCGGCCGGGGTCGAGGATGGGCACACCCTCAGGTTGAGGGGGGAAGGGAACGCCGGGGAGAGCGGGGTCCCGCCGGGGGACCTGTACCTAGTTGTGAACGTGGCCCCCCACAGGCTCTTCGCCAGGCAGGACAGCGACCTGTACCTTGAGGCAAAGGTGGGAGTGGTCCAGGCGATGCTGGGGGCGGAACTCACGGTGCCGACCCTCTACGGGGACGTCAAGTTCTCTGTCCCCCACGGGACCCAGCCTGGGACGGTCTTCAAGGTGAAGGGGAAGGGGCTCCCCAACTACGGGAGTTGGGGGAAGGGGGACCAGTACGTTAAGGTGAACGTGGATGTCCCGAAGAACCTGTCAGACCAGCAGAAGGACCTTCTCAAGAAGTTCGGGGACCAACGCTAGCCCGCGAACTTGTAGATCATCAGGAAAGGGATCTCTTCGATCTCGCGGATGGCTTCGGAGGCGCCCACCTTGTTGTCGACGGCGAGGGAGACGCTCCGTGAGCCAGCCAGGTTGATGATGGAGCAGGTGCGGATGAGCCTGAGGGCCTCGCCCTTGTCTACCACCTCCCCAGAGTAGAACTCCTTCGAGAGGTGGACCTGCAGTTTGCCTTCGCTCACAGTCCTCCCCACCAGCTCCTCGTCACACATGTTCACCAGAATGGTCCCTTTGTACTCCGCAGTGCGGACGGAGAATCCCCCTTCGGCCAAGGCTACGCAACCTTTGCTACCGATCGGGCCCCACAGGCTTCGCAGACCATGAACCACATCCGCTTTTCCTTGTCGAGATGGGTGTCAGGACTGCCGCAGACGGGACAGATGACGCCGTCCTTGAGGTACCTCTGGAGGAGCTGCGAGAACGAGTCGCGGTCCTTCCTCCCGATGAATATGGCCCGCTCTCCGTCCAGGGACGCGGCGGTGGCTAGCTCCTTCGCCAGGTACATCAGCACCCGTCCTGACTCCCTCCTCAGCAGTTTGGGGAACTCGGAGTAGTTGCGGAATATCGTCTTGTTCCCGACCCAGATGACGTCGGGCTCGGGGAGCTCGAGCCTTAGGGCTCCGGACTTCTTGGCGTCCTTGTCGAGGCCGGCCCTGGCCCTTGAAAGTAGCTCCTCGTACGATCGGGGCATGGCTGAATCCTTCGGTCATGGTATTTCAAGTCTTCTGGAACTGAGAGTCTCCTGGCTGATTCTCGGGCCTTGAGAGAAACACCAGGTGCTTCGACTACGGCCTCACTGACCTGATGTAGAATCTTCTTGCCGTAACCGTGAAGGTCCCTTTTCGGCCGATGTCCCTGTGCAACTCTCTTAACTTGTCCGAGTACGCATCGATGGTGAATCCTTCGATCTCCCAGGGGATCGCCAGCAGATAGTACACGACGGCGCCGATGTCCTTGAACCATGCCTGAAGGAGCGCCTCCCGTCCCTCTGCCACCGAAAGGCCAGCCTCGGATATCTGGCGGCGGGCAGCTCCCAGGTCCCAAACCTCCTCGTCCTCGGAGTGCCCAAGGAACTCTTTCAGCTCAGGGTAATTGGAAGTACCGGCTTGTTGGGTTATGAAGACCCCTCCCTTTCGAAGAACTCTGTAGACCTCCGTTGCCACAAACGATTCGTGTCTGTCTATGACCATGTCCAGGGATCCCGTTCGGAAGGGGAGTGCCCCCGTCTGAGGGCTCACCGTGTTGTCGTCGGCGAGTGTCCGTACGATGTCGATGCCCAAAGGCTTCAGCCTGTCCCTGGCGACGATGGCGTTGGGAGGATATCCTTCTGTGACACATGTCTGTCGAGGCAGCGAGCCAAACGAGGAGAGTAGTTCGCCGCCTCCGGTCCCAAGGTCGAGGAGGGATTCGGCCTGCCCGAGCGCCTTTGCCACCTCCTGCCTGTAGTCCCAAGGCGGACTTTCTTCCATCAGCCTGCCTTGGAGCCATACGAAGTCCCATCCTGAGAACTTCGCGGATTGGGCGTCTCCGACCAACCGGTTGAACTTTTCCTCTTCGCTTTCGACCAAATTTCGGGCCTTGGCGCTGATTTCGGTCCTAATCTGAATTTCGTTGGAAAGATTAAATCGGAAAGTGAGGGGGGCGACATGTGAAGCCGACGGCGGAAATGGGCGTTTTTGGCGGCTCGGGGTTCTACAAGTTTCTCAAGGGGGGAGAGGAGATTGCCGTCAGGACCCCCTACGGGAGGCCCAGCGGAAGGGTGACCCTCTCGGACGTCGGCGGGAAGACGGTTGCGTTCATCCCTAGGCATGGAGTACATCACGAGTACCCGCCCCACATGGTGCCCTACAGGGCGAACGTCTATGCGTTCAAGCAGCTAGGAGCGTCAAGGATCATCGCACCCAACGCCGTCGGGAGCCTGAAGGCAGGGATAGCCCCGGGGGACATTGTCATCTGCGACCAGTTCGTGAATTTCACTACGGGGAGGAAGGACACCTACTACGACGGGCCGGAGACGACCCACGTGGGCATGGCCCAGCCCTATTGCCCCCAGATGAGGGAGGTGGCGATCAAGGCCGCCATGAGGCTGGGGATTAAGTTCCACGAAGCAGGGACGGTGGTGGTGATACAAGGGCCGAGGTTCTCGACTACGGCCGAGAGCAGGTTCTTCTCGAAACAGGGGTGGGACGTCATCAACATGACCCAGTACCCAGAAGTAGTACTGGCAAGAGAGCAGGAACTCTGCTACCTCAATATCTCTCTGGCCACCGACTACGACGCTGGACTCGAGGGGGACCCTAGCGTGAAACCTGTGTCGCATGAGGAGGTCATCAATGTGTTCAACAGCAAGATGGAGAGCCTGAGGGAGCTGATCGTTGAGGTCGTGAAGGCGCTCCCGGAGAAGAGGACCTGCGAGTGCGGGACGGCACTGAAGCATGCGAGGATGAGCGCCTGATGGGGAAGCTCGAGACGGACATCAAGAAGAGCATCAGGACCATCCACGACTACCCGAAGAAGGGGATACCGTTCAAGGACCTCACCACCCTCTGGCGGAACGGGAACCTCACCCATAGGGTCATGGACGCCCTCGTCAGGGAATGGAAGGGGGCCAAGCTCGACAAGATAGTGGGGATAGAAGCGAGGGGGTTCATCGTAGGGGCGCCCATGGCCGACAGGCTCGGCGTCGGGTTCGTCCCCGCGAGGAAGATAGGGAAGCTCCCAGCGTCTAAGGTCAGCCTGAACTACGAATTGGAGTATGGGAGGGCGGGGCTGGAGATGCACACTGACTCGATCTCCAAGGGAGACCGGGTGCTTGTCGTGGACGACCTGCTCGCGACGGGGGGGACGTCCTGGGCGGCGGCGGCCCTAGTCAAGAGGTTGGGAGGCAAGGTGGTGGGCTTCGCCTTCGTCACGGAGCTTAGCAGCCTGAATGGAAGGAAGAAGCTCAAGGGGTACGAAGTCTACTCCCTGGCGAAGTATGACTAGGAGCGTCCCCCCTGTCGGGGTCATCACTGGCACCGGGGTTACTGAGCACTTCGACCTCAGCAGGCCCAGACTGGTTAGCACACGCTTTGGAAAGGCGACTGTGTTCTCGCACCAGGGAGGGGACTACCTGATAATCCCGCGGCACGGAGCAGCCCACAAGTCTCCGCCCCACGGGATCAACTATCGGGCGAACATAGCGGCCTTCGGACATCTCGGGGTCAAGCAGGTGATTGCCACCAGCGCCGTGGGCTCCATGAACCAGGGGCTCCGGGTTGGGGGGATAGGACTCATAGAGCAGTTTCTGGACTTCACAAAGCGGAGGCAGACGACGTTCTTCGAGGAGAAGGTGGTGCACACGGACATGACTTATCCGTACAGCAGGCACCTCAATCTGGAGCTGACTGTGGCCGCTCGGAAAATGGGGATTGAGCTCCGGCCCCACATGGTATACGTCTGCGCGGAGGGCCCGAGGTTCGAGACGGCGGCGGAGATCAAGATGTACAAGATACTCGGCGGGGACGTGGTCGGGATGACAGGGGTGCCGGAGGTCGTGCTAGCCAACGAGATGAAGCTGGAGTACGCGTCTGTCGTGCTAGCCACCAACTGGGCCGCGGGAATGCAGCCGAAGGTCAGCCATGAGGAGGTCCTGAAGGTGATGGGGCGCTCCGGGAAGGTAGTCAAACAGCTCATAGAGACCACCATCGCAGGACTGAGGGGGGAGAAGAGTTGACCAAGATCGCCGACCCGAAGCTGAGCGCGGAGGGGGAGAGGAACTTCCTCTGGGCCAGGGCGCACATGGGCACCCTGACGACCCTCGCCGAGAAGTACGGGAAGTCCAGGCCGCTGGAAGGGGTCAAGCTGGGTGTCTGCCTGCATGTCACCAAGGAAACGTCGGTGCTCATCGACGCCCTGCTGATGTGTGGCGCGGAAGTAAAACTGGCCGCAGCGAACCCCCTTTCGACCCAGGATGACGTAGCCGCCTATCTCGCGACAAGGACGGACGTCTGGGCATGGAGGGGGGAGTCGACGAGGGAGTACGGCCGGTGCATCGGGGAGGTGCTCCGCTCGCGCCCTGACCAGCTCATCGACGACGGCGCTGACCTGCACGTGGCGGCCCACACATCGCGGGCCAGGGGAATCGTCGGGGGGTCGGAGGAGACGACGACGGGCGTGGTTAGGCTGAAGGCACTCGAGGCCGAGGGGATGCTCGCCTACCCTGTGATAGCGGTCAACGACGCCAAGACGAAGTATCTGTTCGATAACAGGTATGGGACTGGGCAGAGCACCATGGACGGGATTATGAGGGCCACGGCGCTGCTGCTTGCCGGAGTCAAGACCGTCGTGGTGGGGTACGGCTGGGTCGGGAAAGGGTTGGCGATGCGGGCCCGCGGGATGGGGGCCAGGGTGACGGTGGTCGAGGTAGACCCAGTAAGGGCCCTGGAGGCACACCTGGACGGGTTCGACGTCGAGAACATCGACCGCGCAGCCTCAGATGGGGAGCTGTTCATCACGGCCACAGGGCAGAAGAACGTTGTCCCCTACGGAGCGATTTCGAAGATGAAGGAGGGAGCGATACTGGCCAACGCCGGGCACTTCGACGTGGAGATCGATGTAAAGACGCTGATGTCGAAGGCGAAAGGAACGAAGGCGGTCAGGCCCAACGTCGACGAGGTCACCCTTCCGTCAGGAAAGAGGGTCTACCTAATCGCCAAGGGGAGGATCGCAAACCTGGTGGCAGCAGAAGGGCATCCGCCTGAGGTGATGCAGATGTCGTTCGCGAACCAGATGATGGCGGCGATCAGAATCCACAGAGAACACGGCAGGATGGGGAAGAAGGTGTACGGCGTCCCGGCGGAGCTGGAGGACGAAGTCGCTCGGGCGGCCCTGAAGTCCATGGGGGTCTCCATCGGCGCCGCCACCAAGGAACAGAAGGATTACGGGAAGAGCTGGAAAATCTGACCCAATCTTTATACTGAAAGGGACGAGGTCGCAGTCAGCCGTGGCGAAGAAGTCCAAGGGACGGGTGCTGGTGCTCTGCGCCCTTCCATACACCAACGCAGTCCCTCATGTCGGGAACTTGGTGGGCTCTCACCTCCCAGCTGACATATTTGCGAGGTACTGCAGGCTCAAGGGCCTTGAGACGCTATTCGTCGGAGCGACGGACGAGAACGGGACCCCCACCGAAGTCGCCGCCCTGGAGCTCAAGGTAACGCCGAAGGAGGTGACTGACACTCTCTACAAGGTACACAGGGACATCTATTCGTGGTTTGAGATCTCCTATGACAACTTCTCGAGGACGTCTAGCCCTACCCACCACAGGACGACCCGCGAGTTCTTTCTGAAGATCTACAAGAAGGGGTTCGTCAGCGAGGGGGAGCAGCGCCTCCCTTACTGCGAGAACGACAAGATCTTCCTCCCGGACAGGTACGTCGTGGGGAAGTGCCCTGTCTGCGGCTACGAGTTCGCCAGAGGGGACCAGTGCGAAAGGTGCGCCACCCTCCTCGACCCCATCCAACTCATTGAACCCCGGTGTAAGATCGATGGTAGCGCGCCTGTGTTCAGAGACAGCAAACAGCTTTTCCTTGAGCTGGGGAAGGTGCAGGACCGGCTCGAGAAGTGGATAACCTCCCGGGAGATCTGGCGGAGCCAGGTGAAGGCCTTGGCCCTTGGATGGATCAAGGAGGGGCTGAAGAAGCGGTCCATCACCCGGGACCTTCGTTGGGGAGTCCCTGTCCCACTGGAGACCTTCAAGGACAAGGTGTTCTACGTCTGGTTCGATGCGCCCATCGGCTACATTTCTGCCACGAAGGAGTGGGCCGAGGCCATGGGGAAGCCCAACAAATGGAAGGAGTTCTGGCTCGACAAGGACTCCCGGATCTACAACTTCCTCGGGAAGGACAACATACCATTCCATACGATATTCTGGCCGGGGATGCTTTTCGCCCATGGGGGGATCGACCTCCCCTACGACGTGGTAGGGCTGCAGTTCTGCAACTACGAAGGGGACAAGATATCGAAGAGCAGGAACTGGGGGATATTCTGCGAGAACGTGCCGCAGGTGGGGCTGGACCCGGACATCTGGAGGTACTACCTAGTCCAGATAATCCCAGAGACAAGGGACACCGAGTTCAAGTGGGAGGAGTTCAAGAGCAAGGTGAACAACGAGCTCGTCGCCAACATAGGGAACTTCATCCACAGGACATCCACCTTCGCCTGGAACAACTTCGGCGGGGACGTCAGCATGCATGCGAGGAACAAGGAGGAGCGGGAGCTGCTCGGGCGCGCCCAGAAGCTGGCCGAGGAGGCGGGAGAGCTCCTCGAGCAGGTGAAGTTCAGGGATGCGATGACGAAGATCCTCGCCATATCAGACCTGGGGAACGAATACTTCCAGCGGAGTCAGCCTTGGAAGGTGATCAAGGAAGACAAAGCCGCCTGTCAGCAGATAATCCACACCTGCCTTTCGATGTGCGAGATGGTGGGGATACTCCTCCAGCCGTTCCTCCCCGCCTCGTCCGACAGGATACTCGCGATGTACGGCGTGTCCAAGCCCAGGCTCGAAGACGTCGGAAAGACAAAACGGAGGATCAAGCTCGCAGCCGAGCCCAAGATCCCCTTCAGGAAGCTCGAAGACGAGCAGATAGAGAAGGCGAAGACGCTGTCGACCAGGAGCCGTCCCGTAAAGGACTACTTCGTGAAGGCCTGACCTAGTCGCAGGACTGCAGGGCTTCGAGCCCCTCGGGGAGGGCGAAGTCCATGTCGTCGTCGAGGACCCGGTCTCCGAAGACCTTGTTCAGCGGGTCGTAGTCGTCGTATTTCGTCGAGCTGAACCCAGATGCTAGCACGCAGACCTGGAGTTGCGAGGAACCGGTGTAATCGACCCCGTACTCCACATCCAGAGCCTGGTTTCCTGTCGCCGTGCCCAGCCTCTCCACGGCCAATGCGACCTCGGGAGCGGTGAGGCTCGAGTCTCCGTTCAAGCTGACTACAGCCCGCGAGGCTTCCTTGGCGTCGGCGAGCTTCCCCAGGGAGACCACGGCCCCTGCGAGTGCGTCCTCGGTCTTGTCGGCCGAGGTGCTGCTTGAAAGCCCGAGCAGCGAGTACCCGTCCTGGAGCACCGTGCCAAGGAGCTTGTTCATCCCTATCGGTTTCGAGCCTTCGGCCGCTCCTGCCAGCAGCGATCCCAGGGCCTTGACTGCGGCTTTGTTGGCGGTGTCATAGATGCCTGCGAGGGTGGAATCCTCGGAGGACGAGCGCATCAGAGTGTCGTTGTCCACTACGACTACCCCCTTGGATGAAGCCCTGAGTCGCCTGAGCGAGACCCCGGCGTAGAACTTCATCTTCTTCTCAAAGTCAAAGGGCATTATCGCGACCCCCACGGCCGTGGCCCCACAGGCCTGTGAAAGCGAAGCGACGAGAGGAGCAAGCCCGCTCCCTGTAGCGCCCCCGAGACCGGCCACGATGAAGACGACTTCGGAACCGCTCACTAGTTCCCTTATGCGCTCCTGGTACCCCATGGCCAGGCCCCGGACCATGGCCGGGGTCAGCTTCTGCTCCACCGGCGAATCAATCAGCATTGCGTCCTTCAGGTCAACGGTCGAGAAGTCGTTGTCGTCGCAAGAAATGTAGGCGTACCTGTCCACCATCAACGATTTTCTGCTCAGGAGGGAGACCACCTTGATCCCCGCACTTCCTATCCCTACTGCCACTGTCTTTGCTCGATTATTGACAACCAATTCTGGGGCGCAGACCATGTTAGCGGCGAGAATAAACAAACCCACCACTGAATTTTGTTGACGATGGAGTAGTTTTTGTTTACCCTGCGTCCAATGATATTGCCGGGGTCACTTTCCGAAGTTCGGCACGGGAGCGTCCTCGTTGACGAGCCTGTTGACTAGGTCGTCCATCATGTGCCCCGAGCACTCGACCCTGACAGCTTGGACTCCGGCGACAGACAGGGCAACCTGCTTGATGCTCCTCCCCGTGTCCACGGCGATGGGGCTGTAGGCGGAGAGGGGCTGGAATCTGACCCTGATAGAGCCGGTGGCCATCTCGTTGACATCTGTGACTATGTTTAGCTCCCCGAGCTTCCTCTTAGTCTCCTCGTCGACGATGTCGTTCAATCGCTCGGCGACTCGCATGGAGAGTTCGCTTGGCAAGTTGAGAGACCCCGAAATTCCTGAGCCTATTTGACTTTTGGCTCACCAGTGAACCCTGAGAGTCATGGGGTGCGAAGCCTTCACTTCGTCTATCTTTCCTACGCTGGTGTTCTTGGGGACGGAGCCCAGGGTCCCCTGCCTCATCTCCTTGTAGATCTCGTTCAGGGCGGCCGCGTACTCGTCGAGCATCTCGAGCGGCTCGGACTCAGTAGGTTCTATCATTAGGGCTTCGTGGACGATGAGTGGAAAATAGATGGTGGGGGCATGCATCCCATAGTCGAGTATCCCCTTGGCGATGGTGAGGGCGGACCCGGGGAGCTCGCTCTTCACAGAAACGACCGCCTCGTGCTTCCTGTGCAGGTCCTTGCCGTGGGATGCGGGGAAGGCCTCGGGGTCGAGGCTCTTCCATAGGTAGTTGGCGGCTAGCACCGCCAGAGATGACACGTCTGCCAGGCCTGATGCGCCCAAGAGCCGGATGTATACGTAGGCCCTGAGGAGTACGGCCGAGTTTCCCACGAACCCCTTGAGTGGGCCTATGGTGTGTTTCAGGTCGTAGTCCAGCGAGTAGGCATCCTTGGCCTTCGAAACAACCGGGACGGGAAGGTATTGGGTGAGCTTCCTGGTGACTCCGACCGGCCCTGCGCCGGGGCCCCCTCCTCCGTGCGGGGTGGCAAATGTCTTGTGCAGGTTCAGGTGGACTACATCGAACCCCATGTCTCCGGGCCTGGCCCTGCCCAGCAGTGCGTTCATGTTGGCCCCGTCGTAGTACATCAGCCCTCCTGCGGCGTGTACGGCACTGCACACGTCAGCGACTTCGCTTTCGAATAGACCGAGGGTGTTGGGGACGGTGAACATCATCCCAGCTGTCCTGTCGGAGCAGAGCTCCCTGACCGCCGAGGCTCTCACCTGTCCGGACGGGTCAGATGCGACCTTCACGACCTGGAACCCCGCCATGGCGGCGCTCGCCGGGTTCGTCCCGTGGGCGGAGTCGGGGACAAGGATCTCGTCCCTCTTCCCCTGGCCGTGGTCCCTCAGGTACTTCCTGATCATGAGGACCCCCGCCAGCTCCCCCTGGGCCCCGGCGGCCGTCGAAAGGGAGAATCGGTGCATGCCTGTCAACTCTTTGAGGTATCTCTCGAGCTCGTAGAATATCGACAGGAGCCCCTGGACCGTGTCCTCGGGTTGGAGGGGGTGGGCGTTCTTCATCCCGTCTGACCCGGATATCATCTCGGAGACCTTGGGGTTGTACTTCATCGTACAGCTCCCGAGGGGATACATCCCGAGCTCTACCGAGAAGTTCATCTGGGACAGGCGGTTGAAATGCCTGAGCACCTGGAGCTCGGAAAGCTCGGGGAGGTTGACGGAGCTCCTCCTCAGGGAGGCCGGGACCAGCGAGCCAGGGTCCTTGAACCGGGCAGATATCTTGACGTCGTTCGGGACGGACATCCCGACCCTTCCCGGCCTGCTGAGCTCCTTCAGGAGGGGTTCGTCCCAGAATGCCTGGGTGAACTTCTTCACCTAGAGCGCCTCCTCCAAAGCGGCGGAGAGAGCTTCAATGTCTTCCCTGGTGTGGACTTCGGTGACGCAGAAGAGCCCGGCCTGGGCGCCGACGCCGTAGCCGCTCAACGGGTAGCCTGCGAGAACCCCCTTCTTCGCCAGGCGCCTGTAGACTAGGTCAGCCTTCGACTTCCGATATGAGACCGTGAACTCCTTGAAGAATGCGCCTCCAAAGTGGGGTGAACGGACCCCGTCGATCCTGGACAGCAGCTTGGCCGCGTAGTGGGAGTTGGAGATTATCGTCTCCCCCAGCTTCCGGTACCCCTCCTTGCCGAGGAGAGAGAGGTAGCTTGCCGCTGCCACGGCCATGAGGGATTGGTTGGTGCAGACGTTGGACGTAGCGGCCTCCCTGCGGATGTGCTGCTCCCTTGCCTGCAGGACCATGGCGAATGCCTTCCTGCTCGGGTCGGCGACGGCGTTTGTGATTCCTATGAGCCTCCCCGGCATGCTCCTCGCGAGCTTGATGTCTTTGACGGCGAAGATCCCGAGGTGAGGGCCCCCGTAGTTCATGGGGATCCCGAGGGGCTGCCCCTCCCCCACGGCGACGTCCGCCTCGTAGGCACCCGGCTCCTTGATCAGAGAAAGCGAGATCGGATCGACCCCCACTACAGCGAGCCCGCCAGCGCCATGGACCTTCTTCACGATCCTCGGGATCTCTTCCTCGATGACCCCGAAGAAGTTCGGGTTTTCGACGTAGAGGCAGGCTATGTCGTCGGACAGCTTGTGTTCAAGGTCGGAAAGGTCCACCGTCCCCCGGGACCTGTCGAAGGAGACAGCCTCCAGCTCCATCCCCATGGGCTCGGTATATGTCCTGATGACGGCCAGGCGCTGGGAGCCTGAATTGGAGGCGATGAGCGCCTTCCTTCTCCCGGTGACCCTCCCGGCCATCCTTACGGCCTCGCCGGCGGCGGAGGCCCAGTCGTAGAGGGAGCTGTTGCAGACCTCCATCCCCAGAAGGTCGCACATGAGACTCTGGTACTCGAAGAGGGCCTGGAGCATCCCCTGGCTGACCTCTGGCTGGTAAGGGGTGTAGCTGGTGTAGAACTCCTGTCGGGATGTGATCGACTCGACCGCGGCGGGGATGTAATGGGGCCAGACCCCTCCGCCCAAGAAGCACAACGTTCCCGGCGGGGTCCTGTTCCTACCGAGCCTCGCCTGGACCTCGCGCCTGATCTCATATTCGGAGGCGCCCTCAGGGAGCCTCAGTTTCCTCTTGAGCCTGACCTTCGGGGGGATGTCTGAGAAGAGCTCGTCGATGGAGCTGGCCCCTGCCTTCTCAAGCATCTTCGATACGAGGGACTCGTCGAGGTTGGGGAGGAGGGGGTGGCCCTCGTGAGATGCCTGCATCTTTCGTGGCCGAAAAACGCTTAAAATAAGAACGTAGCGGCGAGGGCTCACTCGTTTGAGGCGTTTAGTTTCAGTCGCACTTCTTTTCTTGCTCCTTCTAGCGGTCATGCCGGCCCTGGGGTCTGCCCATGCCCAGGGGTCTCCGAACATATCGGTCAACAGCCTCTACACCCTGAACAGATACGGGTTCGCCACCATCACCGAGGCCGTGTTTCTGACAAACAACCAGTCGTCCGCGGTCCAGGCACCGACTCTGACGTTCGGCTTCGGGAACCTTTCTTCCAAGGTAGTCACAGCCAATTTCACGGGGATTGGGTTCAACTCGGCCCCCGGGGCAGGAGGGATGTACACCATAGCGGGCACCCAGTCCATTGCCGCGAAGGGGAACGCGAGCTACACGCTGAGCGTCCTGCTCAACGGCGTAGTCACGGAAAGCAGTGGGAACATCACGGTGCTGACCCTTTCGTCTCCCTCCATCAACTCCATGGTCAATTCGATCAACAACATCATACAGATGCCAGTCTCCACCAGCTTCGAGACCGCCCACGCACCTGTTGGGCTGACCGCTGACCTCACCGGGTCGAGCAACACCTACTCCTCGACCAAGACTGATACTACTCCCTCCGCAGTGACTTCAACCGACACGATCGCGTATTCGGCTGCCCAGGACTTCAACCCGCTTCACGTATACTCCGCCGTGAGGACGATCTCGACAGACTCCGGCGGGAACCCAGTTGTGACCGACACTGTCGAGTTCCAGAACATGGGTACCACCCCTCTGCAGACGCTTTACGTGAACGCCCTCGCAAACTCGGGCGCCGACGTGACAGTGGAGACGGTGACCGAGCCGAGGCTGGTCAGTCCGGTCACATTCCAATTGGTCAGCGGGTCCATCGACCTCACCCAGTTCGAGTCGGGTTCCCTGAGCAGCGGCGTGCCGCCCGGGGGGAACTTCACCATAACCTACCAGTATTCGCTCTCGGGGACCTACTACAGGATCTCCGGGGGTCAGGTGACAGTGAACGTCCCCGAGACCCCTCCTGTCAGCGCGTTCGTCGACCAGTTCACAGTCAACCTCGCTCTCCCCCATGGAGCGGAGGCGGCCCAGGCAGCTCCGGTCGTCCTGCAATCGGTGGCACCGTGGCAGACCGCGACGACGACATTCGCCTACACCCTTTCGGTCGGGTGGGCAATCGCTGACGGGGTCCCCCTGGCCACCATCGTGTTCGCACTGTTGCTGATCGGGCTCTTCGTCTCGAGGACGACGACGGCGCAAACGGAGGAGACGGAAGAGGAGGAAACCTCCACGGAGCTCGCTTCGAACCTGATCCAGGCCTTCGAGGAGAAGACAAACCTCATCAACGGACTCTGGTCTGAGATTTCGTCAAAGGACCCCAACGAACTTGACAAGGAGTACTTCGACGAGCTCAGGGGGCGCCTCGACACGTTCAGGAGCAGGGCCCTGCAGAGGCTGAACGAGGTCAAACAGAAGGCCACCAGTCAGAGGTTCTCGGAGGTCCTAAACCAGATGCACGTGACAGAGAGGGAGATAGACAGGGCCGCCAAGGACAAGCTCAACCTCTACCAGCAGTACTACATGAGACAGATGCGGAAGGAGGTATACGACAGGCTCCTGCCGCAGTACACGAAGAGGCTCGAGAAGGCCCTCAACCAGATCTCCGACGAGCTCCACACCGTCCAGAGAGAAGCCAAGCTCCTCTAGACCCGCTCGGCCCGGGGGCAGATTTATGAGGCGGGGAAGGGCCATAACCTCGAACGATATGGAAGAGAAAGCCGAGAAACTAGTGATAATTGGGTCGGGGCCGGCGGGCCTCACGGCGGCGATCTACGCCTGCAGGGCGGACCTCGAGCCCCTGGTCTACATGGGGACGAAGTACGGTGGCCAGCTCATGCTCACCAGCGAGGTGGAGAACTTCCCTGGGTTCCCGGACCCTGTGCTTGGGCCGGACCTCATCACGAGGATGAAGTCCCAGGCTGAGAGGCTCGGGGCCAGGCTGGTCCAGGATGACGTGGTGAAGGTCGACTTCAAGACGTATCCGTTCGAGGTGTCCACGAGCTCTGGGGTCACCAAGGCGCTCTCGGTGATCCTAGCGACGGGCGCCAACCCGAGGAGGCTCAACCTCCAGTCGGAGATGAAGCTCATGGGGAAGGGTGTGTCCAACTGCGCTGTATGCGACGGCTTCTTCTTCAGGGGGAAGAAGGTCGCGGTCGTCGGAGGGGGGGACACGGCCATGGAGGAGGCGACGTTCCTCACGAAGTTCGCCTCGACGGTGCAGGTGATACACCGCAGGGACGAACTAAGGGCGAGCGCGGCGCTGAAGAAGGAGGCTGTTGCGAACCCGAAGATCAGCTTCATCTGGGATTCGGCGGTCACGGAGGTCCTCGGGGAAGGGAAGGTGCAGGGGGTCAGGGTCAAGAACCTGAAGACAGGGAAGGAATCCGACCTCCAGGTCGACGGATTGTTCGTCGCCATAGGATATGACCCGAACACGGAGATATTCAGAGGACAGGTCGAGCTGGACCCGAAGGGGTACATCGCCGTGAGGAACGGGACCGAGAGCAGCGTCCCCGGGGTCTTCGTGGCTGGGGACGTCCACGACTTCCGGTACAGACAGGCCATCACAGCGGCCGCGGACGGGTGCAAGGCGCTTCTGGACGCAGAGAAGTTCGTGAAACAGAAGCTCGAAGTAACAGTCGTCAGCTGATCACGGAGACGAACCGGTCTTCGTTGACGGACCTGCTCAGCGGCCCTACTATGGGGGTCTTGTACCCGCAGGCGGTGCACCTGTTCTTGTCGTCCAAGTTGTATTCCAGGATCTCGTAGCCGTACCGTTTGATCAGGACCGCCTTGCACTCTGGGCAGTAGGTGCTCTCGTCTGGATGGCCTGGGACGTTGCCGATGTAGACGTAGTTGAGCCCGGCTGCCCTGCCTATCCTGACGTGCTTCTCCAGGGTCTCGACCGGGGTCCACGGGAAGTCCATCATCTTGTAGTCCGGGTGGAACCTGAGGAAGTGGACAGGGGTGTCTGGCCCGAGGTTGTCGTAGACGAAGCGGCAGAGCTTCTCGGCCGCCTCCAGGGACTCCCCGACTCTGGGGACGATCAGGTCAGTGATCTCGACGTGCACCTTGGCCCTCTTCTTGATCTCAAGGAGGCTGCTGAAGATCGGGTCGGCGTTGGGGATGGAGATGTACTTGCGGACGAAGTTGGTCTCCCCGCTCCCCTTGAAGTCGACGGTGGCGCAGTCGAGGAAGTCGTCCATCATCGCGACGGTGTCAGGGGTGTCGTAGCCGTTGGAGACGAAGATGTTGAAGAGTCCCTTGGACCTGGCGATCCTTCCGACGTCCCTCGCGTACTCCATGAATATAGTCGGCTGATTGTAAGTGTAGGCAATCCCTTCGCAGCCGTGCGACAGGGCGTTGTCGACTATCTCGTCTGGGGTGGCTTCGAATCCCTCGATCTTCCTCAGCTGGCTGATGTCGGAGTTCTGACAGTACGAGCATGCCCATGAGCAGCCGCTGGTGGCGATGGAGAAGATCTTCGAGCCAGGCCTGTAGTGGACGACTGGCTTCTTCTCTATGGGGTCGATGTGGCCAGCCATCACCCGGCCGTAGACAAGGAGGTACAGCTTCCCCCCGACGACCCCTCTGACGCCGCAGAAGCCCACTTGTCCTTCGCCGATCTGGCAGTTCCTTGCGCAAGCGGTGCACTGGACCCTGCCGTTGGGGAGGTCTCTGTAGAGCTCCGCCTGCTTTCCAGAGGGCGCGGAAAGCTTGGACCGGAGTGACATCGGAGGTAATGAATGCGACTTGGCCATAAGTCTTGCAGGCCAGAGTCGGTCGTCTCAACAAATGGTTATAACATATGTTATTTCCCGCAAGCATCCCAATGGCCGACTTCCTGGAATCAATCATACTTTCAACAGTCATGGGATTCTCGATCTACCTTTCGCTCCCCATCATCTTGAGCAAGAACCAGAACGAGAGGAGTGTGCGCTTCATGAATGCCGTGGCGATAGGGATACTCATCTTCCTGATAGGAGACGTGTTCCTCGACGCCGCTGGTTCGCTGTACAACGGGTCACTGTATGGATACGGTTCCTCCCCGAGCTATGACCTGGTTTTCACCCTGTCGATGGCCGCGGGGTTCCTGGTGCTCTTTGTCGCCGGGTACAGGAGGAAGGTGACATTCACTCACACACAACTCGCCATGGTCATCGCCCTGGGAATAGCCTTCCAGAACCTGACAGAGGGGCTGCTCTTTGGCGCTCTGAGCGTCGGGATCGGGCTCACCGGGGCCGCCCTGGTGGTGCTCGTCGGATTCATCTTCCAGAACTCTACCGAAGGGTTCCCAATAGCGTCCCCGTTCCTGGGAGAAACGGAAGGGAAGAAGGGGATAATAGCGGCGGCCCTGCTCGTCGGAGGGCTCCCGACCGTATTCGGGGGTGCAGTCGGTTACTTCTACAACGCGACGACTTTCGACCTCGTTTTCTACGGTCTGGCTGTGGGGACCATGCTCTATGTCATCCTCCCGATGCTCAGAAGCCTGCTCGCAGTGTCGGACTCGGGGAAACTAGGGATCGCCTATGCCGGAGTGTTCGTCGGCTTTGTCCTCGGGTTCGCAGTGAACCTGCTTTAGGAACTCGAACATCAAAGAGCAGCTCGGGAGAGAATAGCCCGGCTAGGATTCGAACCTAGGTCGCCGGCTCCAAAGGCCAGCATCCTTGACCAACTAGACGACCGGGCTGCGGGTTTGCGCACGCGCCGTAGGTGATTTAGCCTTGATTGGCTGTCTTGGCGATGAACCGGGCAATCTTTGGGACAGGGTCCTCCATGGAATCGAGGGTCCGCTTCGCCTTCTTCGCAAATGCGGCCCTGAACGTGTCGTCCGTCAGTCGCCTGGCCTTCGAGACGAGTACCTTCGGCGTCAGGGCCTTTTCCATCAGCCCGACGGACTCGAGGTAACGGTCGGTGTACAGCGAGCCCTGGAACGCGGAGATCGTCGGGACCCCCATCAAGGCCGCTTCGGCGTTCATTGTCCCTCCCATGCCCACGAAGAGGTCGGTCTCGGCGAGGAGGTCGTGTCCGCTCACCACCTCGTCGGGGACGATTACCTTCTGTCCGAACTTGCTCCTCACTTCCTCGACCTGGAATTCGTAGCGGCAGAGCGCGACGATGTTGTGGCCTGGGAAAGCGTCTATCAGTGCCCCAAGCAGTTTGTCGGTCCATGTCATGTCGGCCTTTGCCAGATAGGGGGCGTCGCTCTCCTGGACCCGAACGGTGATGGTCTTCTTTCCGGGGTCAAGCTGTGGGACCGGTCCGGCGAGGGGCTCCCTCTTCAGCCATGCCGCCGGGTCGAGGGCGCGGTAGGTGGTGACCTGGTTCCGCCGGATCCCGAAGCGCTCCCAGGCTTTGTATGGGATGACCCATGGGCAGAGCAGGTGATAGCTGAGGGGGATGGACAGCCTCCCGGCTACCTCGGAGTGCGGCGAGTCGTTGACCGCGATGTGCTTGGTCCCGAGTCCAAAAGCCACCCTTGCGCAGACGGCAGAGGCTATCGAAACAGCTACGTCAGGCTTGAAATCCTGGATGATGGGGATCATCTCGGCCTGGCGCCTGGTGGCCGCCAGGAGTTGGTCTTCCGGTCCCTTCGTCCCCCTGTCCCCGACGTAGTTCAGTTTGAGACTCGCCCTCTCGGCGAGCGGCCCCACCTCCCTGTACCTCCGCGAGGTGGCGAGGACGGAAGCGCCCGAGGCTTCCAGTTCGTCTATTATCGGCTTGAAAAACAGGATTTGTTTCGGAGTGATTAGATCAAACCATGCTCGCAAGACCCTTGGTTCCCTCGCGTTTTCAGACCGCCATTCAGCATACTAATCCGTTTGCCTCGGCTCGCACTCCGAAAGCTGTTCAAAGTATATCTAGAAACCTCCTCTGAGGCACAAAGAGCTTTTGCCAAAGATCAAGGCCGCGATGTACGGGTTCACCAGCGAGGCATACAGGCTGGCTGCGGCCCTAGTCGACAAAGCTCAGGTGACTATCGTCGATGAAACACTTCAGATGGCTATGGACGTCGACGCTCCGTTTCTGAAGAGGAACCCGAACCTGCAGGAGCTCATGGCCGAGGAGCCACTCCTTTCGTTTAAGCCGCTAGAGCAGGAGCTGGGGGACGCCCAGGTGATCTTCTTCACCCCAAAGCTCAGGAGGCCCTCTGACGAGACCCTGATTGAGGCGAGTTCTAAGCTCAGGGACCTGGCCAGGTACCTTTCGAAGGGGGTGACCCTGGTCAACTCCCTTCCGACGGGGCCCGGAGGGAACTCCGACAACATCATGATTGTGGAGAAGGCGACGGGGCTACAGGTGGGCGGGGGTCTGACCTACGCGTACATGCCGCTGAGGCCAGGGGAGTCGAAGCCTGCCGTGGTCTCGGTCGCAGGGCCCGAGGAGAAAGGACAGCTGGCGGTATTGGGTTTCGTTCCGAATTCCCAGAACGTGTTTTCGGCTGAACTCGAGTACGCTTCCAGCGTTATGGAGACTGCGGTGGTCTCGGTCACCGAAATCGAGATGGCGAGGAGGGCGAGAGAAGCCAAAGTCTCTCTCCAGAAGCCGTCGAGCGCCTACCTGGACGAGTTCTCGAAGTACCTCTATGAGCTGAAGGCGATCCAGTCGAGCGAGGAGACCGGGGAGGCCATCGCGTACCTTGCCGGTGCGGCCCTCAAGAGCTTCGACAACTACGTCCGGTATGTGGTCGACGAGACCCGGGAGGTGTTGAAGGAGAAGCAACTCAAGGCGAGCAGGACCAAAATCTCCTTGCTGTGGAACCTGGACAAATACGAGATCCGGGGGGAGAGGCTGCAGGTCGCCGAGAGCATACAGCAGCGCCTGAGGGACTACGTGACCGACGTGGACATCGTATCGCGCCAGAAGGGGAAAGGTGGGGCTGACCTTCTCGACCCGCTCAAGCACAACGTGGTGATCGTCTGCTCCAAGGACGACTGGGACCTCATGAAGTCAGCCAAGAAGGACCAGAGGAGCGCTGAGACGACTGTGATCTTTGCGACGCCAAGCCTCAGCAAGGAGTGAGCCGCATAACCCTATATCGACTTCGCAGCGGGAGGCGGCCGCATTGACCCGGGTAGCCGTGGTCGGCACGGGGGGGTGGGGGAAGAACCACGTCAGGGTCCTCAACGAGCTGCAGAGCCTCGCGGCAGTCTGCGACATGAACGAGGAGAGGGCGAACGCGTTCTCCAAGAATTTCCACGTTCCAGCCTACAACTCGCTCGAGACGATGCTGAAGAAGGAGAAGTTGGACGGCGTCACCATCTGCACGCCTGCTTCGACCCACTTCTCGATGGCCTCCAAGGCCCTGGAGGCTGGAGTCAACACCTTCGTGGAGAAGCCGATGACGACCACCCTGAAGGACGGGGAGCTGCTAATGGAGGCGGCGAAGAGGGCGAACCGGAGCCTCACGGTGGGGTTCATCGAGAGGTTCAACCCCCCGATAACCGACCTCAAACAGATGATCAAGGAGGGGAAGATGGGGGAGCCGATTCTCATGGAGTTCCACAGAGAGAACAGGCGCGGGGAGAACATAAGCGACGTTGGGATTGTAAAGGACGCGTCGGTCCACGACATAGACACTGCCTGCTGGCTCTTCGGGGAGGCCCCGAAGGTGGTCTACGCCAGGGTGGGGGTCATGTACGTCCCCCTGGAGCATGAGGACTTCGCGGCAATCCTTCTAGGGTTCTCAGGCCAGAAGACGGCATTCCTGGTGACCAACTGGATCACCCCCAACAGGGTCAGGACGCTGAGCGCAGTGTTCTCCGGGGGGGTTGTAGACGTGGACTTCGTCACCCAGAAGACAAGCATACACGAAGGCGCGGCCACGACGGTCCCCACGACGACCTATCAGGAGCCGCTGATGCTCGAACTTCGCGAGTTCGTCACGGCCATCCAGGAGAAGAGGCAGCCCCTGGTGACTGGGAAGGACGGGCTCAACGTGACGAGGGTCGCGGAAGCGGTGCTGGCGTCAAGCTCGTCGGGGACCCCGATCTACCTTGGTTGAGAAGATGAAGGTCACCAACTTCGTCGCCCCGGACGCCAAGCTGGGGAAGAACGTCAGGATCTGGAATTTTGCGTATGTGGGCTCGAAGACTACGATAGGGGACAACGTGAAGATCGGTTCCCTGGCGCATGTGGACTACGACGTGAAGATAGGCAGCGGGACCAAGATCGAAGGACTCGTCTACATCCCGCCGATGTCGAGGATCGGAAGGAACGTCTTCATTGGGCCGGCCGCCGTGCTGACGAACGACCCGTACCCCCCGAGCAAGAAGATGATCGGAGTGGTCGTCGAGGATGACGCTGTGATAGGAGCCAGGGCCGTCATCAGGGCCGGAGTGAGGATCGGCAAGGGAAGCGTCGTAGCCATGGGGGCGGTGGTCACCAAGGACGTGCCGCCAGGCAAAGTCGTCATGGGGGTCCCCGCGAGGGTGAAGTACACCCGGAAAGAGTTTGACGCTAAGTTGAAGGCTTGGGAGCGGTCGCGATCCTAGACCTGACGTAGAGCCTCGTCAGGCCGACCATCACGACGAACCAGAGCGCGACCAGGGCTATGATCAGGATAAGTTTCAGCAGCGCCAGACCGGTGTAGTCTGTCAGAGAGTGAGGTATCGGGCCGAGGGGGACCACGAAGTCGAAGAAAAGTACAGTCTCCGCTATTATCAACAGGAATGCGACCGCTTCAATCCCGATGAGAGGAGCTAGTTTCATCTTATTGCACCCAGGTCAGGGCGGAGATTGCGAAGGAGAACAGGCAGGCGACGACCGTCAGGTAGATGATGCTCTTCACCAGGTCCTTCTCCGACAGGGCCCCTCCGAGCAGGATGAGTCTGATCAGGGTATTCGGAGCGTTTGGCTCGGTGGACGGATAGAGAAGGCCGTCGCCCCCTATGTAGGTGGGCCTGGACAGCATCTTCCGCCTTTCGACAAACCCTCGTATGCTTGACAGTGTGTAGAATGAGTTCAGTATGGCCGGGACGATGGCGATTATCGCCGCTATCTCGACGCCCCCGGTTATCGCGAGGCCTGCGAACATGGCCCCCAGCATCAGGCTCCCGCTGTCACCGTCGAAGGCCCTCGACGGGTATCGGTTGAAGATGAGGAATCCCGCTGCCACTGCGACGAGTGGGAGGGTGGCGGCCACCCTCGCAAGTGAAAAGCCCGAAGTGTATGCGGCATGCAGGACCACCCCTACGAGCAGAGCCAACGACGTGAGGAGGGCGAACCAAGAGATCTCGCCGTTGAATGCGTCCATCATATTGAACGCGTTCGCCACAACTGGGAAGGCGACCACCGCAAGAACGGTGTAGATGATGGAGTGGGGGGCCGTATCCCCGAGGATTGGAAACGTCAGGACGGGCTGGTAGAGGTCCGGCCTGATGGCGATGACTCCGACGAAGGCGAACCCGGCCAGAAGGAGCAGCAGTGGCTTGGCTTTCCCCCCTAGGACGAAGAGGTCGTCTGTCAGTCCGACCAAGAACGCGACACCGGCCCCCAGCATGACGGCCACCGGGATCCAGGAATGGAAGCCCGCGGCGACGAGGGCCTCGCCCACCAGGGCGGCGGCGAATAGCATCGGCCCGGCAGGCTCAGGAACCTTTGAGGGAGGGCGCTTGTGGACGTCGTCGGAGACCTTCCCCATCCGGGTCAGGAGCCTGAGGAAGGGAGGGAGTCCGAAAATCAGTATCAGGAAGGGGACAATGAATGAAAGCAGAAGGAGGCCCACGTCGGCCAGCCCCATTGGCAACGGTGTCGGCCGGCGATTTCTTTCTGATTAAACGGTTTCCAGAGGGCGCTTTCGCGCGTTCAATGTTAAATAATGCCATCCGGCGACCGTCCCTCGTATGAACGTAGCCGACTTGCGGGACGGTATGAGAAGGGTCGACGCCGAAGGGGAGATAGTCGAGATGTCAGAGTCGAGGAACGTCAACCTCAGGACAGGCGGAGAGGCGAGGGTGGCGGACTGCATGCTGAAGGACGACAGCGGACAGATCAAGCTCTCCCTCTGGGACGACCAGATCGACATGGTCAAGCAGGGCTCAAAGGTCAGGGTGACCAACGGTTACACCAACAGCTTCAGGGGCGAAATGCGCCTGAATGTTGGAAAATATGGAAAGCTCGAGGTCGTCCAAGCCTAAAGCTTCTAAAGCACACCTCAAACAATAATCCTGAAGGTTTTTGGGCACCGGCGGAATCTTTCTGAGGAAGCTAAGGGCCAAGGTATCTGACGAGCCGACGGGGTTCGTATGGGTGGAGAAGGCAAAGCTCGCGGGGACAGGGTACCCCTCATCAAGGGGACAGGTGGAATGGCTCGTCGCCCAAGGCATAGCTTCGATACTGACACTCACTCCAGACCCACTGCCGCGCGAATATACCGGAGGCCTCCGTTTGGATTTGGGGCACGTCCCAATGCTTGACCACGCCGCTCCCCCTGTCGCTGCACTTGACAAAGCCGTGGAGTTCATCAGGGAGCAGCTGGAGGATGGGAAGCCAGTTGCGGTCCACTGCCTGGCAGGAGAAGGCAGGACCGGATGCGTGTTGGCTGCTTACCTGATTTCAGAGAGGCACATCGGGGCTGACGAGGCTCTGCGCACGCTGAGGGAGGTCAAACCTCAATTCGTCGAACGGGCCCAAGAAAAGGCAGTATACGATTACGCCGCGGCTAGAAAGTTATAGCGGCTGTCGGCTCGAAGACGTCCTAGCCTTGACCACCAGATAGGAACCAAGCACCAGGGCGGTGAATACCGCGACGGCTAGGGCCCCAAGTGGGAACTCGGGGACCGAAGTAGCCGTGGTCGAGGATGTAGAAGTTGACGGAGCTCCGAGAACTATCACCGTCCCTTTGATGTAGGTGTGAATCGAGCAATGGTAGGCGTAGGTCCCGGCGGTCGTGAAAGTGAATGTGAAAGTCTTTCCCGGCGGGAGTGTACCGCCGAATGTCCCGTTATTGGAGGTGACAGTGTGGGTCACGGCATCATTGTTCGTCCAAGTCACAGTGTTGTTGACGCCAATAACCACGGTGAAGCTTGCGGGGTTGTAGGCGTAGTTCTTGATGGTCACATTTGTGGTGCTTTGCGCCGTGGCAACAGGGGTCGCGAAGACGGCAAAGACCCCCGCCGACACAAGGAGCGCGAACAATGCCAATGTGCGGCCCCTCGCGGAATGCGTCTTGACAGTTCCTCGTGTGTTTGGCAACGTAACTTCTTGACGCTGTTTTCCTCTTTGCAGATATGAAGGTTCTTCCAAATCTCCTCCATATTCGGACAGGAAGGAAAGCTCAGGGGGTTCAGAGCGTGACCCGGAGGAGGATCAGAAGGCCCGCGAACTCGAGGATGGATAATGCGGCGAAGTAGGTGGAAAGCGTCGAGTTGTAGGAGTAGTCGGTGAGGAAGCCGCACACGTACACCATGCCTGAATTCTGCGCCAGCAGGAGACCTGAGAAGCCCAACAGCCCGTAGGAAAATCCTGCGTGAGTCTTGCTGGCCACCCTTCCATAGAGGTAGATCAGCCCGACCAGGAGGACTACGTTCAGGACTGACATTCCCGTTGCGATCGTGGCGTATGTGTCCATGTGGATATAAGCCGAATCTTGCCCCAGGACTAATAACAGTTCTTCCAAATGTTGAGAGGCCGACCAAGCCCTAAATAGAATCGGAACCTCAGCGTGGGCAGATGCAAGAGGATCCGGAGCTTCGCAGGACCCTCTGGTTCCTCCTCGGTGGGAAGCGGGGAGGAGAGAACAGGGCCAGGATCATCTGGAGCCTGCGGAAGAAGCCCAGCAACATCAACCAGCTGGCGACCGAGCTGAACCTGCAATACAAGGCGGTCCAGCACCACATGAAGATCCTCGTAGGGAGCTCGCTCTTGGCGCCAGCCGGGGAGGGGTATGGCGCGGTCTATCTACTTACTCAATGGTTCGAATTTCATTTCGAGTCTTTCGAGCTGATATGCGGCAAGCTTGGATTCGGGGACGGTCCCAAGCCAACCGGGACGTCTTAGAATATGGGTTGGCGCCTAATTCGGGTGTTTGGCTAAGAAGGTCAGGACCCTCTTCATGAAGGATTCCCTTTCTTCCCAGAATGCTAGATGAGAACTGTTCGGGAAGATGGTAAGCTCTGAGCCCTTGATGTGCTTGTGGAGGTCCCTGGCGACAACGGGGGAGACCTCGTCGTACCTGCCCCCGAGCACAAGCGTGGGCACACGTAGGTTCTTCAATTTGGGTGTCACGTTCCAGTAGCGTGTGTTGCCGATTATCGTGAATTCGTTTGGACCGTTCATGGTCCCGTAAACGGGCTTGCTCAGGTGCTCCAAGGAGTAGGTAAGTTCGGACGGCCATGGCGACAGTCTGCATAGGTGTTTGTTGTAGAAGACCATGACCGCTTTGACGTATTCGGGGTTCTCGTAATCCCCGTCCGACTCGTATCTTGCCATCGTCTTCTGCGTTTCAGCGGGGAGACCGCGTTTCATTCTTTGCATCTCCTGAATGGTCAGCGGGACGCTGTGGAGTCCGCCCACAGTCGTCATCGTCGCCATGTTCCTTTGATACTTGAGGGCGTAGGCGATGGAAAGCATCCCTCCCCAGCTCGAGCCGATGAAGTGGGCCCTTCCGAGCTTCATCTTCCGCCGGAATGCTTCGACTTCCTCGACGTAGCGCTCGGGGACGAAAAGGGTGACGTCCTTGGGGACTCGCGAGCGGCCGCACCCCAGCTGATCGTAGAAGGTGACCCGATACCCATGCTTGGAGAGATCGGACATTGACAGGAGGTAGTCGTGGGTGGCGCCGGGACCTCCGTGGAGGCAGAGTATCTCCCCTTTTTCGGGCTCGCCGAACTGCTTGTAGAAGAGGTCGAAGCCCAGGACGCTAACAAAGCCTTCAGTGGGCTTCACAGACAGCCGGTTGGTGGTACGAGGGAGATAAGATTTGATTCGATCATTGCCCGAAGGTCGATGAATCAACCAGATTCAGCTCTGGCTTGCAGACTTTGCATCGCCTGGCTTGGAACTCGCGGGCGGCCGTCGCTATGTTGTCGACCCAGAAGTAGCTCCCCTCCTTGCGACCATCGATGGTCACCTTGAGGTTGAAGCTGTCGACTTTGATGCATGTCGCGTTGACCTTGTGGATGATGGCGGGGCGGACCGAGTCGGTGATCACGAAGTATCCTTCGTCCGCAAGTCGGAGGTTGCGCAACTCGTCGAAGGTCTCGATTTCCTTTGCTTCTGCCATGTGGTGTTCCGCAGTGGTTACTACTTCTTGCCCTTGCCGTATTCGACCATGCCCTGGAAGTCGATAACGGTCACCGGCTCAACTCCGACCACCCAGGCGTCATGACCAGGTGGGAGCATGGAGACTTCCCCGGGCCCAACGTCGAACTCCGCTCCATCGTCCATTTTGACGTGGAGGACTCCTGTCACGTGGTACTGAAAATGCGGGGCCTCGCAGCTCTTTGTCTTGGCCATGGGCTTGAGGTGCTTGGACCACTTCCATCCCGGCTCGAACACTGCCCTGCCCACAGCCGCTCCTCCAAACTTGACTAGCTGCAACTTACCCTTCTCAAACTTCCTTGTCTCGTCGGGCGCTCCGAACTTCTTGACCTTTGCCTTGGCCATGCACCTGACGAACACTATTTGTTAGATAAAGGCTTCAGTGGGAGTCATCCACGTTCCAATTCGCTCAGCAGCAGGCATGCGGGGGGAGGGATTCGAACCCTCGAACCCCTAAGGGATGGGAGCCTCAGTCCCACGCCGTTGACCATGCTGGGCGACCCCCGCGCGCAAACTCACGCCCTTTGAGACAATTCTAAAACCCTTTCCGCGAGCACAAGGATTTAACGCCCAGTGGGGTCGGGTCGAGACCAAGCCGGCGTAGCTCAGCCTGGTAGAGCACACCCAAGTTGGGGCTCAGACGCCTCGTAAGCGTGGGGTCCCGCGATCAAAGCGCGGCGCCGGCTCGCTTTTACTTTGACGACCTGGTGCTGGTTTCTCGGAGCCTGCTCATCTCGGTCAGCTCGAAGGGGAAGACGACCCACTTGTCAACCACTTCTAGGTAGTATTCGGGCTCGAACTTGCTCCATGGTTTCTTGAACAGGACGGCCGTCTCAAGAAGTTTCGGGTTCTGTCCATTGAGGTACTTCTTCACAGTCTCCATCGTGTCACCCTGGTCGACAAGATCATCGACCACTAGGATGTTCTTTCCCGCTACACCCTCGCTGAGAGTCGAGAGGATTTTGGGACTGTTTCTCTGGCCTATCCCTTCATATGATTTCACGTTGATGAAATCGATTGTAACCCCCAGGTGGTCAGAGACCACCATGGCAACGGGCATCCCTCCTCTGGCGATCCCGATGACGATATCAAATTTCACTCCTCTGGAACGTACCTTCTCCGCCAAGGCCTGGGCGAGGTTGCCGTACTCGGGCCAGCTGATGTACCTGAACTCGGTCAACAATCAACCGAGCGGGGTCTTTGTAGATAACCATTCGAATGGGGATTCGCACGAGGTTGCAAAGTCGGAATGATTCAAGAAGAAATCACGAACACTTAAATCACGATTTTCTCTCGTTGGTTTTGACGTTCAAGGTCTTCTGTTTGTCAATGAGACACACCCGGAGCTCGCACGAGTAGGCGCGGAGGATTGTCTGGAGAACTCGTCGTCGTAGCCCTCGGAGGGAACGCCCTTCTTCAGCGTTCGCAGAAGGGTACATTCGATGATCAGTATGCCAACGTCAAAAGGACGGCGGAGAAGATCGCCGACCTGGTCCAGGGCGGGTATGAGATCGTGCTCACCCATGGCAACGGCCCTCAGGTCGGGGCGACGCTCCTGAGGCACGAAGCCGGCAAAGGGCTCGTCCCCCCGCTCCCTCTCGACGCATGCGGTGCCGAAACCCAGGGCTTCATCGGCTACATGATCCAGCAAGCGCTCAGGAACGTGCTGAAGTCTCGTGGAGTGGACAAGTACGTGGTCACAGTCGTGACGAGGGTCATTGTCGACAAGCATGATCCCGCGTTCGAGCATCCGACGAAGCCCGTCGGGCCCTTCTACACGAAAGAGGAAGCCGTCCGTCTGAGCCAGAGCATGCCAAACATGACGATCAAGGAAGACGCAGGACGCGGATACAGAAGGGTTGTACCTTCCCCCGACCCGAAGGTGATAGCCGAGAGGTCTGCCATTCGGACTCTCGTGGACGCGGGCTTCGTGGTAGTGTCGACGGGGGGCGGAGGGATTCCGATAGTCGAGGAAGATTCGCAAGCAAGGGGGGTAGAAGCGGTGATCGACAAGGACCTTGCCGGCCAGCGCCTCGCCACCTTGATCCACGCGAACATCTTCGTGATACTCACGGACGTCGACGGGGCTTACTTGGGTTTCGGAACCCCAAGGCAGGAGCTCATCAAAGAGGTGACGACCGGGAAGCTGCAAAGATACTTAGACGAAGGACAATTCAAGGAAGGGAGCATGGCACCCAAGGTGCTCGCCGCGATACGTTTCGTCGAAAGCGGCGGAGAAAGGGCGATAATAGCAGAGCTTGGAAAGTTGCCTGAAGCGTTGGCGGGCAAGTCAGGTACGCAGGTGGTAGGTCCAGGGGCTTGACCTTTCGCCTTGGCCGACCCTAGCTCCGTTCTGATCGAAGACGCCATAATAGTCACCATGGACCCTCGACGGAGGGTCATCGAAGGGGGGCATGTCCTCGTCGAAGGGGGAAGGATATCCGCAATCGCTGGGCCGGGTTCGAAGGCGAGACTCAAGGCAGAGCAGACGATCTCGGCGAAAGGGATGGCCGTGATACCGGGACTGATTGACACTCACATCCATCTGGCCCAGAGCCTCCTGAGAGGGTGCGCAGACGACCTCTCTCTGGTCGACTGGCTGAAGAAAAGGGTCTGGCCCATCCAGGGGTGCTTCACCACGAGCGACGGAAGGGTTAGCGCCGAACTCTCGATGCTGGAGATGGTCAAGAGCGGGACCACTTCGTTCGTCGGGGTCGATGTCGTGTCAAGGTATGGGTTCGACGGGATAGCGGACGCGGTGGTCGGGGCTGGGATGAGAGGGGCGCTGGCCAAGACGATCATGGACAGCCCAGGATACGGGAGGAAAGGGAGCATGATGCCCGCGGGGCTCGTGGAAGAGAAAGACGAATGCATCAGAGAAGCGAAATCAATGATCAGGAAGTGGAACAGAATCAAAGGGGGCCGGGTAAGGACCTGGGTAGCCCCGAGATCCCTTGGCGGGTGCAGCAGGGAGCTCTATGAGGAGGTAGCCGAGCTCGCAAATGAACAGGATACGAGGGTGACGATGCACCTGGCAGAGGTGAGCGAGGACGTCAAATACGCGAAGGAGAACTTCGGGCTGACTCCTTTCGGGTTCATCGAGAAGGTGAGTCTGGCGGGCCCCCGCTCGCTCTTCGCCCACATGGTCTGGCTCAGCGACGGCGACGTTGGGAAGGTGGGAAAGACGAAGTCCAACGTGGCGCACTGCCCTTCGTCCAATCTCAAGCTTGCGTCAGGCATTCCAAAGGTGCCCGAACTGTTGCGGGCGGGGGCGAACCTCGGGCTCGGGTGCGACGGCGCCCCGTGCAACAACTCCCACGACATGATAAGGGAGATGAAACTCGCGGCAGTGATACAGAAGGGGAGGCTACTCGACCCGCTCACGATGCCCGCCGCGACGGTACTGGAGATGGCGACCCTTGGGGGAGCCCGGGCCATGGGGATGGAATCGGATGTGGGGTCCATCGAAGTCGGGAAGAGGGCGGACCTGGTGCTCATCGACCTGAAGAAACCCCATCTTGTCCCATACAGAGACATCGTGTCGAACTTGGTCTACTCCGCCATGGGGAGCGACGTCGACAGCGTGATGGTGGACGGCAAGCTCCTTCTCCGGCGAGGGAGGGCCCTGACCCTCGACGAAGAGAAGATCATGGGTGAGGCGCAGAAGCGGCAGGACGAGCTTATCTCAAGGTCAGGCGTCGGTGCCTAGGAAGTCCGGGCAGTGGATCTCCTGGTTACGAACGCTAGAGTAGTCACCGGCTCCCAGGTCGTCGAGGCAAACATAGGGGTAGAAGACGGGAAAATCGCCTCGGTTTCCCCCAGCCTCCAAGCCACGGGGGCCAGGGTCATCGATGCGGAGGGGATGATAGTCGTCCCCGGGGGGATAGATGCCCACACCCACATGGAGCTCCCTGTCACTAACACCTCGTCGGCGGACGACTTCTACTCGGGGACCGTAGCCGGGGCCTGCGGCGGAATAACGACGATAGTAGATTACGTCGACCCCCAGGCAGGTCAGACGATGCTCGAAGCAGTAGCCGATTACAGACTGAGGGCGGACAGCAAGGTGGCGGTCGACTACGGCCTGCATATGATGTTCAAGGGGCAGCAACTTCCCGAAATCGACAGGATCCCCGACCTGGTCGAGGAGGGGATCCCGAGCTTCAAGGTCTACACGGCGTACAGGAAGCGGGGGTTGATGCTGGAAGATCAAGACATCTCAAGGGTGATGAAGAGTGTGGCGTCGACCGGGGGGCTGGTAGCCGTGCACGCCGAGAGCGAGGGGATGATCGAGCGCCTGACCAAGGAGAACCTGGCTGTTGGAAACGTGGGGACGAGGTACCATGCGCTGAGCAGGCCTCCGGCTGCCGAGGCAGAAGCGATATCCAGGGTCACCCGGCTGGCGGACGAAGCCGGGGCGAGGATCTACATCGTCCACCTTTCTAGCAGGGCGGGGAAGGAGGAGGTCGAGGGGGCGAGGAGGCGCGGGACGAATGTGTTCGCCGAGACATGCCCTCACTACCTGGTCCTCACTGACGATGTCTACGAAAGGGAGGACGGACGGAACTTCGTCATGTCACCGGCACTGAAGAAGCCAGAAGATCGCGCCGCCCTCTGGGAAGGGCTGAAGGCAGGTGGGGTCATCGAGACTGTCGGGAGCGACCACTGCCCGTTCCCGAGCTCGCAGAAGGACTGGGGGATGGACGATTTCACGAAGATACCTAACGGGGTTCCCGGGACGGAGGCTATCATCCCCATCCTGTACTCAGAAGGGGTGAGGAAAGGGCGAATCTCGATCTACGATATGGTCAGGGTGATATCGGAGGGGCCTGCGAGGCGCTTCGGGCTCACCCCGTCGAAGGGGTCCATCGCCGTCGGTTCGGATGCAGATTTCGTAGTCATCGACCCGAACAAGCGCGTGAGGATGACCGCGGAGGTGATGCACAGCAACATCGACTACAGCATCTACGCCGACGTCACGACCGAGGGGTACCCGGTCCTGACGGTGAGCAGGGGGGAGGTCGTGATGGAGGACGGCGAGTTCGTCGGGAAGAAGGGATGGGGCAGGTTCGTTCCTAGAAGGGCCGCGTCGTAGCGCCCGCTCAGGTGGACTGGTCAGATGAGGAGCCGAACCCTAGCCCAGGGGCTCCACAGCTTCCGACGGAGATGACCCAAGCCTGCGCCAGAGACCGTCCATGGCCTTCAGCACTTTCGCTTCGGATTTCTGAAGGTCGACCCTCAGGACCTGCTTGCTTCTCATAATCAATTCGCCGTCCACCACCACGTCCCTCACGTTCGGCCCCTTCAGGCCGTTCACAATGTAGCCGTAGACAGAACCGGCGTAAGGCGTGGCCAGGAACGACGGACGCACCACGATCAGGTCGGCCCGCTTGCCAGCTTCGAGGGACCCGAGGGACTTCAGCTCATAGGCTTTCGCCGCGTTGACGGTGCACATCTCGACGACTTCCTGGGGAGACGGCCTGTTCGGATTCCTCCTCGCCACCCTCTGCAGGAGGAAGGCGGCGCGCATGTTCTCGAACATGTCGAAGATGTACCCGTCGTTGCCGGCACAGACGTTCACCCCCTTGTCAAGCATCTCCAGAAGGGGAGCGACGCCGACGGCGTTGAGCATGTTGCTCATGGGGTTGTGGGCAATGCTTGCCGATGAGGCGGCAATCAGATCAATCTCCTCCTCGCTCAGATGGACGCAGTGGGCGAGTACAGACCTCGACGACAGGAGGCCTACGTCCTTCAGCCTCTCGACGGACCTCTTGCCATAGCGCTCCATGTTGTGGTAGCCGTCGTTGGGTCCCTCCGAGACGTGGATGGTGAGCGGGACCCTGTGCTTCTCACTGGCCTCCGCCCCCCGCGAAAGCAGGTCGTCCGAGACGGTGAACGATGCGTGGAGGCTTACCATCCCCATGGCCCTCCCCTTGTCTTTCTTCGCGATGAACCTCAGACTCTCCTTCAGCCCCCTTCTCCCTTCCTCGATGCTCCTCCTCTCCGTCGCCTCGAATGAGATTATGCCCCTGATGCCAACTTCGTTCGAAGCCTTCGCGATTTCGTCGAGGGAGCCTTCTATCGAGTTGGGGGCGGAGTATGTGTCCGCAAAGCAAGTCGTCCCGTTCATCAGCGACTCGACGGACGCCGACAGGGTCGTCGCATAGGCGTCGGCGTTGGTAAGCGCCTCGTCCACGGGCCACCACACCCTCTGGAGGATCTGAAGGAAGTCTGACGGGGGCTTCACGTTCAGCGCTGACCCCCTGAGGGCTATCCCGTACAGATGGGTATGGCCGCAGATGAGCCCCGGCATCACAATGCACCCCCTCGCGTCGATCACCTCGTCGGGCCCGAAACCCCGGGCGACTCTGTCTGACGGTCCCACGGCAAGTATCCGGCCGTCTTCGATGGCTACGGCTGAATCGTAGATGACTCTCCTGTGTTCGTCCATGGTCACCACGGTGCCCCCCTTCACGAGGAGTTTGCTTGACAAGGGCAATCACCGACTCTTCGCTACGCCAGCGACTTGACCACGTATTCGATGTTGCCACTGAGTGGAAGGAGTAGTGGGGACTTGCACCCGGCGGCCATGTACTCCTCGATCTTGGCTCTGCACTCTTGAGGCGTCCCCGACGCGGTGAGCATGCGGACGATCTCGTCTGGCACGATCTTCGTCGCTCTCTCGATGCCCCCTGGCTTGGCTGGCCACCCGCCCATCTCCTTCTGGACGGCGGCAATCAGGTCCTCGGCCACCCCACTCGCCCTCATGATGTGCGGCTGCTGCCCCAGGGTCATGGTTACATGGCTCTTGGCAAGCTTCACGGCCTTGTCGGAATCCTCGTCCATCGAGCATGCGATGAGTTGAGGGGAATCAATCTTGTCGGGGTCCCTTCCAGCCTTCTGAGCCCCGCGCCTGATGCTCTCCCAGGCCTTCTTGTTGTATTCCGGAGATACGAGGTAGTTCAGCAGGACGCCGTCGGCTATCTCGCCTGCGAGCTCGAGCATCTGGAATCCAGTCCCGCCGATGTATATGGGGACAGCTCTCGGACCCGCCCCAGTCCCGTGCAGGGTGTCGAGGCTCACGCCGTCCATCTTGACGAACTCCCCCTGGAAGGTGACCTCTTCGGCGTTGAACAGTCGTTTGATTACCTGTACGTACTCTCTCATGCACAGTAGGGGCTTGGTCCTGTCTATCCCCACCTTCTTCGCGAGTGGGTCCCACCATGCCCCGAGACCCAGGATGGCCCTCCCCGCTGAGAGCTCGTCGAGGGTGGCCCAGGTCTGGGCGATTAGGGCGGCGTTCCTAGTCCAGGTGTTTATGACGCCGGCCCCCACCTTGATCCTCTTTGTGTCCGTCGCGATGGCGGTTACGGGGACGACTGCGTCCCTTGCCAGCCTCGACTCTGCAATCCAGACAGAATCGAACCCATGGTCTTCCGCCACCTGTGAGAACCTGACCATCTCCCGGACGTGCATGTCCTGGAGGTACAGTCCCAGCCTGCTCAATGAAGCACCTTTCTTTGAAGACAAATCAGTTCGCCAAGGTCCTCCGCTGGCGCAGTCGATATAAAGCCTACAACCAGATTCTGGAATCGGATATCATTTCGCAGCAGCCGGAGCTGAGTCGATGACCTCCTGGTCCGCCTCAGGGAGCTCGTACCATCTCTTGCGTTCGCCGACGGCTGCCCTCATCCTCCAAGCCATCGATTTGGGGGCGCCCTCGATGGCGCTCTTGAGCGCTCCTGTCCTGTCTGCGACTAGTTTCTTCTGTTGATCGTCGAGACCCAGGGTCCCGGTGAAGTCAGCCAGCTTGGTCAGGTTCGTCGAGAACGTCTTGTAGATCCCCCAGTCTTCGGCGCAGAGCTTCGCGATGTAGGCGGCGTTGATCTTGTCCGATGTCTCTTCAGCCGCGACATCGTGGTCGATTAGGAGTGCGAAGATGTCCTTGACGTCCTTCTGGTTGATTTCGATGATTTGCAGCTTGGTGGAGAGAAGGTCGGAAAGCGAAATAGTCTTCGGCTCCAGACCCAACCGGTCCCTGAAGTCGAACTTGTGGCACATCTGGAAGACGTCCAGGAAGACGTCGACCCTCCGCTGGTTCTTCATGTCGTTGAAGATCAGGCGGTAGCCGCTGAGGGCGTTGAACCTCTCTCTCGGCTTGTACCCCAGGTCCCTGAAGAGTTGGTTGATCTTCGAAGTCTCCTTCCTCTTGCCCATCATGTCGATGTCGACGTAACGCCTCGACAGCGGAGGTTTCGACGCCGACGGGCACCTCAGATTCACCGCCATTCCGCCGAGGAGCCGAAGCGTGACCCCCTTCACTTCTGCGCCGGAGAGTATCCGTGCGGCTTCGTCGCCCAGTGATTCGAGTGGGGCTGGGGGGGCGCTCATTAGGTTCTCATGGCTCGGCAGTTGCGAGTCCTCGGTTGAACTCTAAGAAGCTTTTGTATTTTCGGGGGTCGATGAGTGGATCCCAGCCGACCGTGGGCTGGAGCTCGGTCGTTGGTTAACATCCATGCTAACCCGAACGGGTTAGGTTAACGCTGAATTAGCAAGAGGGCTGGGGCTCTGTTAAGTTATCGGTTTCTGGTTCGGAATCGTCTCGGTGTTAAGCGTCGGTTGCTGGTTCGTTCTCAAACTCGCGGCAAGGGTTCAAAAGGCAAATCCCAGATGGAAGGGGCGTGAGAATCGCCGCCGTATATGACCCAACCCCTCCTACCGGCGGGTCGGCGTTTCAGAACATCTTCGGTTGCGGCCTGAAAGACCTGTATGACGAGATTTTCCAGATAATCTATGACACAACGGTAGTCATCTCTCCTCTCAAGACGTTTAGGGGGTCTGCAAAGGGCAAAGGAACGGTCGCGGCATGGGACTTGTCTCCTCAATTGAACGTGGCTTTCAAGACCGGACTATCGGCGGCAGGATGGGCACCCTTCAAGGCCCCCGGTTCTACCGACCCTCACAGTTCGATAGATTGGTTCAAATCCAAGCCTACCGGCATGAAATACGGGCCAGAGAAGTTCGGAATCGGACTCGAAGTCCAATTCGGCCATCACTACCAGATGGCTCAAGACATCAGGAGGCTCGCGGAGGCCCAGTTGAACGGCTCGACCGTCGCGGGGATTGTCATCGTGCCGTCCGATGCGCTTGCCGAGCACAAGGCCGACCGAGGGGAGTCGTTCTCAGACGCCAAAGACCAATTAGACAAGGACATCCAGAGAGCGATAGCCCAACGGTCGATGCTCTATCCGTCAATAGCAATCATCGCGGTAGAGCATGGGCCGCCAAGAAGTCAGAGTCGAAACAGTTCTGAATCTTCTGAGGAATTGAATTAGTCTCCTCCCTCCCGTATATCGAGGCGAACCTTCCAAGAGCGGGGTCTGGGTTGATGTCGCAACCAATCCAATACCTTCCGTGTTCTTGGGCAGAATGAAACGTCGAGCCGCCTCCTCCGAAGATGTCCAGAATGACGTCGCCCTTGTCAGAACCCATCAAGATAACCCTCTCAGGCACGAAGAAACCAAGCTCGTTCACGGTGCGCTTCTGGGCTTTGTCCTGCCGAGCGGGACGGGTATCTTCCCAGAGGTCAGAGATGCGAATCCACGGAACCCCGTCCTTGTCCTCGTATTTGTCGAACTTCTTTCGATAGCCTCCGTAGTCTCGAATCTCTTTGCCGCAGAATCGGCACGTCGGGGCCTTATGCCGGACAACGTGAAAGGTCTCCTTCGCTCCGTTCTTGACGTAATAGAGTATGGAGTAGTGGGCCGGATGGAGTCTGCCCCTGATGGGAAAACCACTCTTGTTCTTGAGGGCGATAAGGTTCCTGAACCTGATTTCGGGCCGTTGATTAAGCCATGCCCCCATATCGATAGCCCACTTCGGCAGAGAATAGACGGTCAGCGTCCCTCCCGGCTTGAGGACTCGAATCAACTCAGAGAGCCAAGACCGGCACCACCCTTCATATTCCGATTTCTCCATCAGGTCGTTGAATTTCGGGTTGAGGTAGTCCTTGCCGAGATTGAAAGGTGGGTCGGTGAAGACCATATCGATACTGTTCGACTTGATGTTCTTTAGAAGCTCAAGGCAGTCCGACCGGAAATAGACCCCCTTCTCGTTGACGTATTGGAGGCTCGGCTTGAGGGTCTGCACCTTACGCCTTCCCTCCTCCCTTTTGCCTCGGCCTGTTCCAGTAGGCGGACTTGCAGGAGGGGCAGATGACTGGGTCTCCTTGGGTTGTATCCCGTTTGACCCATTCGTGCCCGCACCGCTCGCAACGGTATCCGTCGAGTTTGACCTTTCCCACAGCACCGTTTGCACGCTTCTATCAGGTAATATACTTGGCGTAAAGTGCTTAACACGCTCCTGTTAAGTGGTTTCGCCAACCCTTATTACCCAATAGGTGCTACCCATTAGGTATGCACCCAGACACGTTCCGGATGGAAATGGACGCCGACGAAAGGGCCGACCACGAGGCGTGGGCCGAGGCCCGACGCGAACTGATGGGGGAGTCGATGGACTGATGCCTAACCAATATTCTCCGAATCCTTCAATCGACGAGCGGGAGTTAAGGGGCCAGTCCATCGCCCAGAACTTCGGATGGGTGAGACGGGTCGATGAAACTACTTACATGGTTCATTCCCAGAGGCTCGACAAGGAATACCGAGTCGAACAGACAGAGACGGGATGGGTGTGCGAGTGCCCCGACTCGCAGTATCGTCTCTTGAAATGCAAGCACGTCTGGGGCGTTGAGATTTCATGGACTTTGAGGAAGAGGGTCGAGCAGTCGGTCGTTATCCAACCCCTCAACGTGAAGGAGTGCCTCTACTGTCGCTCCGAACATCTCAAGAAGTTCGGGGTCAGGAAGAACGCAAGTGGGGCGATTCAGAGGTTCGCGTGCCTCGACTGCCTAAGGACGTTCAGCATCAACATCGGGTTCGAGAAGATGAGGGCCAGCCCTCAGGCCATCACATCAGCCCTCCAACTCTACTTTACGGGGGAGAGCCTTCGCAACGTCCAGAAGTTCCTCAGGCTCCAAGGAGTGAACATCTCCCACGTCTCGGTCTCGGCTTGGATTGAGAAGTATGTCGGGCTGATGGGAGACTACCTCGAACAGATGAGGCCCCAGCTTGGCGACACTTGGAGGACGGACGAGATGTATGTGAAGTTCAAGGGGAACCCGAAGTGGCTCTTCGCCATGATGGACGACGAGACCCGCTTCTGGATAGCCCAGCAAGTCTGCGAAAAGAAGTGGTATTCGGACGTGAGGCCCATGTTCAAGGACGCCGAGGCCAAGGCGGGGAAGAGGCCCAAAGTCCTCATCAGCGACGGAGCGCACAACTTCGAGACTGCGACCCGAAAGGAGTGGGGTTCCTTGCTCAAGGCCCGAAACGTCGTTCACGTCAGGGACATCAGGATTAGCGGCCAAGTCCACAATAACAAAATGGAACGGCTCAACGGGGAAATCCGCGACAGGGAAAAGAAGTTCAGGGGCCTCAAGAGCCTCGACACCCCGATACTCAGGGGCTATCAGATATTCCACAACTACGTCCGACCTCATCAGGGCCTTGGAGGAAGGACGCCCTCAGAGATGGCGGGAATCAGGGTCGAGGGGGAGAACAAGTGGCTCACCCTCATCCAGAACGCCAAGGCCCAGCAACCGAAGGTTAACAGGGAGAACTCGGAGGTCGAACAACCGATAAGTTAACAGAGCCAGGGCTGGTGGTGCTTAAATAAGCACCAAACCACCGCGTGGATGAGCAAAACCTACCCTTGAGCGATAAGGAGAGGCAAGCTGCAAGTGCACCGGCGCCTGCGCCAGGTGTTTTCGTCCGCGAAGCTACAGGTCTAGTCAAGAACGTGTCGTTCTTCGACAGCATCGCCATGAACATGAGCAACATGTCCGTTGGTGCTCTGCTGGGAGTCATCGGAATTTCTGGGCTCGTCCCGATGCTGGGCCACGACATGACGGGGGTGAACCTCGTCTGGCTCTCTGTGATAGGGTTCCTGGTCTCAATCCCGCAGATTGTGGTATACACAATCATGTCGAGAAAGATGCCTAGGACCGGCGGGGACTATGTCTGGGTATCCAGGACGTTCGGGGGACCGATAGGCAGCGTACTTTCGTTCATGGGCTATACGGCCGAGACAACCGCCTATCTTGCCCTAATCGTGCTTTCGACAGTGTTCGCGATTGGGTCCGTTGGGCTGTACTTCAACTCAACAAGCACGTCCTTCCTTGGCCTGGCAATTCCTGCGGGTGGATCCGGCTCCAGCCCCGGGGCTCAGTGGATCGTGGGTGCGATCATATTCGCGGCTTTGGTTGGGATAAACATAGTGCGGCCCAAGGCGGGGTACAGGCTGGTGTCGATTCTCACAATATTCGGATTCTTTGCCCTGATTCTGGCGATTGCGGTCCTCCTCAATGCAGGCAACAGCGGGGTCCAGGGCTACATCAATGGACTCGGGCTCACAGGCTCAAGCTTGGGAATCAACGGAAATGGTTCCGCCTACAATCTAGTGCAAAGCCAGGGGACTACTGGTTTCAACTTCGGGAACACCATCTATCTCCTGCCGCTGATGGCCGCCTTCATCTATCCTTGGCTCAACGCGGCCCCTGCGGTGGCCAGCGAGATCAAGGGGAAGTCCGCAGTCAGGTGGAACGTGCCAGTCTCAGCGGTACTGGTATTCATCTTCGTGACCAGCGCCCTCGCAACCTTGTACTACGTAGGAGGGCAGGCGTTCATCAACGGAGCCTATTCTAACCCGACCTTGGTGTTCAACTACTCGTTCAACTTCTGGACCCTCGCGATGGGGGTCACATCCAGCAACATAGTCGCTGGCCTCATCGGGCTCGGATGGATCCTGGCCAACCTGAGCGTCCTAGCATACGGAGTGATCGTGATATCGAGGTACCTGCTCGCCCAGTCCTTCGACAGGTTCCTGCCATCGATGATATCCGACGTGAACCCGAGGTTCGGGTCCCCGGTGAAGGCGTTCCTGATCTCCTTGGTCGTTACCGTGGTGCTGGTCGGCCTCGCAGCATTCTACTACAGTGGTCTCGGCGGCTTGTTCGGTGCGACCATTGCCTCCATGATCTACTTCGCATTCGTAGGGCTTGCGGCTGCCACATGGGGCATAAAGAAGGAGAAGGGCTCCACGAAGTTGATTCTGGTAATCGCCGGAATCGCCAACGTGTTCGTGTTCGGGTTCCTGACCTACCAGTACGTCACGAATGCCGCCCAGTGGTCTCTGAACAACCTGACAGTCTACTTCGTGGTAGGGACCTTCATCCTAGGCGCCGTAATCTACGCGGCGTCGAGGGCATACCACAAGGCCAGAGGAGTCGACATCTCCTTGGCCTACAAGGAAATCCCGCCAGAGTAGAGCCTTACCCTGTCGTAAGCATGTGGGACCTTATCCTGTCCCCTTCGATTTCCGTAAGGAAGCCTCTGAGGACGCCCTCGCCGTAGTCGCTCCCAGGGTTAGCGCAGAGGGTCCGTCCGATCATCACGAACCCGTGTGACTCGTGGATGTGGCCGTGTATGCCAAGCATCGGCTGGTGCTTCTCCACGGCGGCACGGCAGGCGGAGCTCCCGGCAGAAGTCATCACCACCTGACCCGACTTCACCACCACCTTCAGATTCTTGTCCACCATTGGAGCCCTGTCGATGGGGGTGTTGATTGGGGGGACGTGGATGTTGAATATGGCTGTCTTCATATTCTTCACGCCGGCCGCCATACTCTCTATCTTCGCTCCCAGTTCGTCCTCGTCGACCTCCCTGGGGCTGTTCCAGGGGGTGTGATTGGTGTACCCCAAGGTGATCATCTCGTGCTCGCCGTCGAGGGAGACCACCTTCGCTTCAGGGTTCATGACGTAGCTGGATGAGTCGAGCACGGCGTCGACGTCGAAGAGGTCGTCGTTGCCGGGCGAGATGTAGCACTTCACGTCGGTTTTCCCAAGCCTCTCCTCGGCAAGCTGCATCCAGCTGGCGACGCGGTCCACCATCGCCCTGTTGAACGCCGTTGTCACGGCCTTCGGGTCAGCCGAGATCTCGTCGAACTCGTTCTTGGTCATTATCCGCGTGTAAAGGCCCGAGTCAGTTGCCCGAGCGACCAGGTCGTCCACCTCCTTCTGATTCTTCAGGGTAAGCTCGTTGCCTTCGAACCTGCACCTGTAGGTCCCGTTCCCTTGCTCGACAATCGGAATCAGCACCTTGCCCGTCAAGTCCCCCCCGAGGACGAGCACGTTGGCGTTGTAGAACCTCGCGGCGTTGATGAACTTTTTGAAGCATCGGGTCGAGCCGTGGACATCTGTTATGAAGAAGACCCGGGTCTTGGCCACGCCAACCGGCGCCTGTCCGCGAGTAGATTAAGGTGAGGCCTAACGGTGGGACTTACTTTGCCGTGCCCGCCAGGAGGGCCAGCACTGCCGCCCTGATGTAGAGAAGATTCTCCGCCTGGTCGTAGATGACGCTCCGGGTACCGTCCATGACCTCATCGTCCGCCTCCTGACCCCTGAAGACCGGGAGGACGTGAGTGACCACCCCTCCCTTGCTCATGGTGTCGGCCAGTTTCTTTGTCAGGCGCCAGTCCTTGTTCCTATTGTGCAACTCCACCTCTTTCTCCTTTGTGAACCTGTTCATCCCCGTCATGACGCAGTCGTGGCTGGCCCAGCTCCTTGGGAAGACGACGTCGGCGCCTTTCATCGCCTCTTCGGGGCTGTGGCTGATCTCGAGGCTCCCCCCTGCGGCTTTGGCGTTGCTCCGGGCCTGCTGGACGAGCTTGTCGTCGAGGTCGAATCCTTCTGGATACGCGAGGACGGTGTCCATGCCGTACTTTGTCGAAATGAGCATCTCGTCCTGCATGCTCCCCCAGCTCCTGATGTGGTCGCTGTACGTCCACAGGAGTGCGTACTTCTTCTTCTGAAGGTTCCCCCCGAGCTTCTCTTTGAGGGTGAGCATGTCTGTTATTGCCTGAGTGGGGTGATAGACGTCGTCGGCCATGTTCACCACCGGAATGTCAGCATACTTCGCGTACTCCCTGATTGCGGCGTTGCCCCTGCCGTAGACGTAGTCGACGGCGGACTCTAGGATCCTCACGCCGAGAGCGTGCCCCATCCGCTCGTACATCTTCGCCATGTCCTTGATTGACTCCCCCTCGGAGCCCCTCGTGGTCGCGAAGTCGATGAACTGCGAATGTCCCCCGAGAATCGTGGAGGCGGCTTCGAAGCTCGACCGAGTCCGGGTCGAGGTGTTGTAGAACAGCATGAAGAAGGTCCTGTTCTTGAAGAGTTCTGGAACGCCGCCGGCCTTGTACTTCCGCTTTATGTCGGTCGCGAAATCCATCAGGTAATCGATTTCGTCTCTGGTCCACTCCTGCGTCGATATGAGGTCCTTTCCGCGAAGGTCTTGGGGTCGCATGATGGCGGGCCGACGTTTTTCCGCTTATGAACGTATCAGCCGGTGCGCGAGGGCACCCCCAGAGCGGTCCTGAGCGCTGCGATCTGCTGCTGGTAGCCGGTGCACCTGCAGAGGTTCCCGGACATCAGCCGCCTGATCTCCGCATCCGAAGCCCCCGGGACGTGCTCGAGGATCCACGACAGGGTGACTATCATCCCTGGAATGCAGTAGCCGCACTGCACGGCGTCGTGCTCTACGAACGCGCGCTGGACCGGGTTCGGGTCAGACGTCTTCCCCAGCCCTTCCACCGTGACCACTTCGCGCCCGTCTATCTGGGGAGCTAGGACAAGACAGGAGGTGACAGGCATCCCGTCCAAGAGGACTGTGCAGGCACCGCACTCGCCGGTGTCGCACCCCTTCTTCACCCCCGTCGTCCCCGCGACATCATGCAGGTAGTCGCAGAGGGTCTGGTTCGGTTCGATCTCGTCGTTTCTCTTCGCGCCGTTGAGCTTGAAGCTCAACCTCAACCTGCCCTTCAACGGGTCCTATCCTCCGAGAGCAACTGGATGATGAGCCTCCTGGTCAGCACGTGGACGAGGCGCTTTCGGTAACGCGCGCTGGCCCTGATGTCGGATATCGGCTTCGCATCTTCTCCGGCGAGAGCAGCTACCTTCTCTGCTTGCTCAGCGTTCGCTTCGCTCCCTGCCATCGCCCCCGACGCGGTCTCGGCCAGAATGGGGGTGGGGGCCACGGCGCCAAGCGCGACCCTGCCGGCCCCGAACCTTCCGTCGTGGAGGGTGGCCACGACAGCCACAGAGACCGCGGAGAGCACGTTCTCGTTCCTCACGGCGGCCCTAGTCCAGACGCTCCGGACCTCCTCGATGGCGGGGATCTCCACCGATGAGATGATCTCGCCGACCTGGAGGGAGTTCCTTTTCGGACCGGTGAAAATGCTCTGGACCGGCAGAGTCCTCTTCCCCGACCTGCTGAGAATGGTGACGTCTGCGCCCAGCGCAATAAGCGGAGGAGCGGAGTCGGCCGCAGGGGACGCCGTCGCGAGGTTGCCTCCCAGGGTCGCTAAGGTCCTGATCTGGAGGGTCCCTACGTTCGCCGACGCTTCACGAAGAGCGTTGGCGTACCTTCGCACCAGGGGGCTTTCCTCGATCTCCGAGAAAGTGGCCAAGGCGCCGATGCACAGGACTCCATTGCCGACGCTGATTCCTCCAATATCGCTCCTGAGGTGGCGCAGGTCGATCACCACCTTGGGTGCTACAGTCCGCTCCTTGAGCGCGACGGTGAGATCGGTGCCTCCGGCTATGATCGCCGCGTCCTTGCCGTGAACCGCGAGAACCTCGAACACCTCGGAGAGGGTCGTCGGGGCAAGATACTCGAACCGAGGGATGGGAGCCAGGTACTGGAATGATTTCAAGTCCGGCCGGACCTCTCATCAATCGCTTCAGATACCCTTTCGGGCGTGAAGGGGAATCGGCGGATGGGGAACCCAAGTGCGTTGTATATTGCGTTCCCGACCGCGCCTGCCACGGGCTCAATCCCCGCTTCGCCGACCCCCTTGGCGCCGAACGGCCCGAACTCGTCCGGCGCTTCGACGATTATGGTCTTGATCGTCGGCACGTCTGCCGCCGTGGGGATGTGGTAGTCCAGGAACGTCTTGTTCCTGATCACCCCGTCTTTCAGAATCAGTTCCTCCATGAGGGCGTAGCCAAGACCCTGCGCCACTCCCCCGATAATCTGGCTCTCGTATTGCTCCCGCACCACGACGGTCCCGGAATCGTGCGCGGCGATATAGTTGATGACGTCCACCTTGCCGAGCTCTGTGTCCACCTCCACCTCCGCCACGTGGACTCCGAACGCGTATGAGGGCGCCAGGTCGCCGTGGCCGGCACTCATGTCCCAGAGGGGAAGGGGCTTGAACACCTTCCCTTCCTCCTTGAGGCTCATCCTCCGTCTTTGGCACTCCGCCACGAGCTCGGCGAACCCGACCCGCTCGTTCTTGTGCCCCAGGCGAACGGCCGAGTCTTCTTCGAAGGAGATCTCCTCGGCTGGGCACGACAGCATGTCAGAGGCGACCAGCGAGAGCTTTTGCCTGAGCTTCTCTGCCGCCAGGAGTATCGCCTTGCCCCCGAACACAGTGCTCCTGGAGGCCACCGTTGGACCTGAATCTGGGACGAGGTCGGTGTCCGGCAGGATGACCTCAGCCCTGTCCGGTCTGGTCCCCAGAACCCGGGAGACTATGCTCACGAAGCCGGTGTGGATCCCCTGCCCGTACTCGGTCAGGCTCGATTTGACCAGCACACGGCCTTCTTCCGTTATCTCAACAGACGCCGTGGCGGCGTCAGCTTCGCCGTTCAGACCCTCGGGGTGGATGGTGCATGCCATGCCGATCCCGCGCCTCTTCGTCCCCGTCCCTGGCCCAGCCCTCCGTTTCGATTCCCACCCCGAAGCTTCACTGGCCTTGATGATGCACTCCTCCAAGCCTACTCCTCCTGGAAGAATCTGTCCCGTCGGCGTGATCGCCCCTTCCCTGAGGACGTTGAGGAGCCTGAACTCAACCGGGTCTATCCCGATGGATTCCGCCGCCTCGTCCATCTGTAGCTCCGCCGCGAACGACGCCTGAGGCTTACCGAACCCCCTGAAGGCTCCGGTGGGCACGTTGTTGGTGTACGCCACCTCTCCCTCGACGTGCACGTTCGGCACGACATAGGGGCCGGCTGCCACGATGACCGCGACGAAGAGGACCCGCTCGCTAAGGGAGGCGTAGGCGCCCCCGTCTCCGAGTATCCGGGCCCTGACTGCAATTATCTTCCCATTGGATGTCACTCCCATCTCCCGTTCGAATGTCATCGGGTGACGCTTAGGATGGAACGCGGCCGACTCTTTCCTTGAGAATGCCAAAAGTGCAGGCCTCTTGGTAAGCCAGGCCCCAAGCGCGGCCATGGCGCAGACTTCGTCTGGGGCGTCCTGCTTCGCTCCGAACCCGCCCCCGGTGGGCGCCTGTATGATGCGGACGTTCGGGGCCGCACCCCCCATGACGGTGGACACCGCCTTCTTGACCATGAATGGGTTCTGCATCGAGCCGAGGACGACGACGCCGTCCTTCTTTGGGTAGGCGAGCGCAGCTTCGGTCTCCAGGTACGCGTGCTCCTGGACTGGAGTCCTGTAGACCCCCCTTACCACCGAGTCTGCTTTCGCAAGTCCCTTCGGGGCGTCTCCGAAGTTCACAAGGTGCCTCGCGGTGAGGTTCCCTGAGACATGAATGGCGGGGGCGCCCGGTCGCAGCGCCTCCTCTGGGGTGAAGACGGCTGGGAGCTGTTCGTAGTCCACCCTGACCGCCTGGACGCCAAGTTCGGCGGACTCCGGCGTGTCAGCGACGACGAGCGCCACCGAATCTCCGACGAATCTCACCTTGTCGGGGCAGAGCAGCGGCCTGTCCTGGACGACGTAACCGATGTAGTTGGACCCAGGAACGGACCTGGCCGTCGCGACCTTCACGACCCCCTGGACTCGTTCTGCAGCGGAGACGTCGATGCGTCTAATCAGGGCGTGAGGGTGTGGGGACCTGACAACACGGACGTAGAGGGCATCCTCATGGATGTTGTCCGTCGTGTACTTGGTTTCGCCCGTCGCTTTCTCGAGGGCGTCGATCCTCGTCACCCCCTTGGAGCGGAGGAGGGACTCTTCGAGCCTCTGCTCGGTCATTTCTGATGAGAAGAGCCGGCGGGGCTTTAAATCCTATATGTCAGATCGGCGTCTTGCAGCCATCACCGGTGCTGGGTCCGGCTTGGGTTTTTTCCGTCACCCCGGCCTTTTCCCTCGAACATCTCGATGACTCTGTCGGGCTCCTTGAGCCCGGAGCCTGTCACGAATACCGCCACCGTGTCGTCTTTGGCGATGTCCCCATCGGATAGCATCCGTTCCAGTCCGGCAAGCCCAGCGGCCCCCGAGGGTTCGGCGAAGACCCCTTCGTAGGCGGCGAGCTCGCTGACCGCCCCGAGTATCTCACTGTCGCTCACTGAAACTCCGGCCCCCCCTGTCTTCCTCACCCCCGTCATGGCCGCATCTCCGTCCCACGGATACGGGTCCAGAAGGCCCCCCGCCACCGACGCCGGGTATGGTTCGGGGACGAGTTTGTCCAGACTGACGCCGTCCTGAATCGCCTTGACCAGAGCCTGGTTTCCGGAGGGTTGGACGGCGACGATCCTCGGGTAGGACTTGATCAGGTCGAGCTCCTTGAAATCGCGGAGGCCCTTCCAGATGCCGGTGAGCAGGCAGCCGGACCCCGTCGGGACGAAGACCGCGTCCAGTCCCTTCCATTCCATCTGCTCGTAGAGCTCGTAGGCCATGGTCTTCGGCCCTTCCACCTGATATGGGTTGAATGGCCCGAAGCTTGGGCAGGGGTAGTACCCGAACTTGTCGACGGCGGCGAGCATCGCCTGGACCGTGGCGTCCTCCCCCTCCTTCTCCTGTTCACATCTGGTTATCGTGGCTCCGTAGAGGAGGAGCTGGGCGATCTTGCCAGCGGCCGCGTCGGGGGGGACGAAAGCGTGGCACTTCATCCCTGCTCCTGCTGAGTAGGCGGCGAGGGAGGCGGCAGCGTTGCCGCTGGACGCGATTGCGACGTCTGTCTTCTTCAGCTCGATGGCCTTCGCCGAACCCACGGCCATGGCCCGGTCCTTGAAGGACGCAGTGGGGTTCCTTGTATCGTCCTTCAGGAAGAGGTTCTTCATCCCGAGCCTCTCGCCTAGCCGACGGGAGTGGATCAGCGGGGTCCCCCCCTCCCCCAATCTGACGGCGAAACCGGAGGAGACGGGGAGGAGCTCTTCATATCTCCAGATGTCCCTGGAGGTACGTTCAGCCAGTGTCCTGCGACCGAGCCTGTCCGACACCGCGTCGTAGTCGTAGACGACGTCGAGTCTCCCCAGGTCCCTGTTGCGGCACATCACCTGGTTCTCGCTGGGCTTGTATTTCGTCCCGCACTTCGAGCAGACCAGTCTTTCTACGAAGGACAAGAGCACCGGATCCGGATCGCGCCTACTCTACTATGTCGAAGCCCTTCTGGTACTTCGCGAGCTGCTCCATGGTGTAAGGGTCGAGCTGCTTGCTAGTGCGAGTTACGACCTGCTTCTTCTTTATCCCGAACACCTCGGTGGAGAGGTACCTTCCTCCGGAGTCGTTGATTACAGTCGCGATCCTTCCAAGCTCCGGGTGCGTCTTTGACAGCTTCACGGCAGCCACAACATTGCATCCTGAGGAGATCCCACAGAAGATCCCTTCCGCCCTCGCCAGCCGCTTGGTCATTTCGATGGCTTCGTCTGAGGTCGTGGTGACAACGCCGGTCAGGAGGCTGAGGTCGAGGTTCATTGGCACGAAACCGTCGCCGATTCCCTCTATCTTGTGGGTCCCCCACTTGGCGTGGGCGAGTATCGGCGCCTCCGATGGCTCGACGGCGTAGAGCTTCACCTTCGGGTTCTTCTCCCGAAGATACCTGCCGATCCCGGAAAGGACTCCGCCGGTCCCCTGGGATGCTACAAAGGCGTCGACCTTGCCACCCATCTGGCTCCACAGCTCGGGCCCCGTGGCCTTGTAGTGCGCCATGGGGTTGTCAGGGTTTGAGAACTGCGAAGGGACCCAGTATTTCCCTCTGCTCTTCTTGAGGATCTCCTCGATCTTGTCCAGGCAGAGGTCAACGTCGCTCTCGGCCCCGGGAGTGAGGATGAGCTCCCCGCCGAACGCCTTGATCATCTTCTTCCGCTCGTCGCTCATCCCTTCGGGCATGACGATGGTCACCTTGTATCCCATCCTGGTGCCGATGAAGGCGCAGGCGATCCCCGCGTTCCCTGTCGAGGCCTCAAGGATCTCCATCCCGGGCTTGAGGTCTCCCCGGTTGATGGCCCCCAGTATCATCTCCTTGTAGATCCGGTCTTTCAGGCTCTCTGTGGGGTTGAACGCCTCCAGTTTAGCGAAGACCTCCGCCTTGATCTTCTCCTCGGCAGGGATTTTCGAGAGGCGGACGGTGGGGGTGTCCCCTATGATGTCCAGTATGGAGTTATCCTTTCCGAGCAACGATGTCTCCTCCGACTATCTCCCGCGTTTGGAGCCCATGACCATGGCCATGACCGCCTTCTGGACGTGCAGCCTGTTCTCCGCCTGCTCGAAGTAGAGGGAGTACTTCGGGCTGTCGATGACCTCGTCGGTGGCCTCCTGTCCTCTGTCCGCAGGACCGCAGTGCATGTACTTCCCCCTGTTGGTCAGGTCCATCATCTCCTGGGTGCACTTCCAGTCGGTGAACTTGTTCTGGTACTCCGACGCCGCGTCCTTGTTCACGGTCTTGCTGTATGGGGGGACGAACCCCTTTGGAGACCAGGCCTTGGGGTAGACGAAGTCTGCCCCCTCGAACGCCTCCTTCATGTCGTTCGAGACCTTGAAGCTCCCGCCGTACCTGTCGGCGTTCTCCTCGCACGCCTTGATGACGTTGTCTTCGAGCTCGAACCCCTTCGGGTGGGCTAGGACGACGTCCATGCCGAACTGGGTGCCGATCAGGACACAGCTCTGCGGGACCGCGAGGGGCTTCAGCCCTCCCGAGTAGGCGTAGGAGACGACGAACTTCTTCTTCTTCGGTCTTGGCGCGACATCGACAATGGCCTTCATGTCTGCCAGAGCCTGAAACGGGTGGTAGATGTCGTCCTCCATGTTGAGGACCGGGATGTCGGCCCATTTGGCGAACTCCTGGATTATCCTGTGACCCCTACCGATTATCCACTTGGCGGCGTCCCCGTAGCACCTGATCGCTATCGAGTCCCCGTACCTGGAAAGCACCCTGCCTACGTCTGCTATGGCCTCTGTCTGGTATGGGACCATGTCCTCTGGGAGGGACGGGGTATACACGTCGCTGGGGCTCAGGAAGTGCGCGTGGCCACCAAGCTGATAGATCCCGGCTTCAAATGAATTCCTTGTCCTGAGGGACCTGTTGTAGAACATCATGAACAGGGTGTTCCCGGGGAGATAGGGGGTGTTGGCCCGCTTTCGGAACTTCACTTTGAGGTCCTCGGCCGCCTTGAGGATCCCGGCTATCTTCTCCTGAGGATAGTCGTTCGTGTTTAGGAAGTCTTTGCCCGCCATTGAACCGACATAGGATGGTGCTTTCATGACAGGCATCCCCAGAAATCCTGATTAATACGTGGTTCCCCTGATAGGCTCAACTTGTCGTCTGTCGAGCTCTACTCACCCACTGACCTCGCAGACGCACTCAGGTTCATCGAGCACAAGGGAGAGGAAGTCGCGGTGATCGCCAGCGGGACGGACCTAATCCCGCGGATGCGGAAGAGGCAGGTCTCGCCGTCGGTGCTTCTTGACATATCGTCGTTCCAGAGCGACCTAAGGTATGTCCGCCAGTCGGACGGAGGAGTTAGCCTGGGGGCGCTGACCACCCTCACCGACGTTTTGGAATCGTCCCTTTTCAACGGAAAGCTTTCGGTCATTCACGAAGCGGCTGAGATATTCGGCGCCCCCCAGGTCCGCAACGTCGCCACGGTCGGGGGGAACGTCTGCTCCGCTGCGTCTTCCGAAGACCTGATCCCTGTCCTCATGGCCCTCGGCGCCCGGCTCAAGGTCATAAGCTCCGGAGGGGAGCGCACGGTCCCCATCAAAGATTTCGTCGTAGGGAAGCGCGAGACGGCGTTGAAGCCGTCGGAGATCCTGGCTGAGGTCCGCTTCGACTATCCGAAGGGGAAGTACTGGACGGGGTTCGAGAAGCTCGGGCGCAGGAACATGCTCATCATCTCTCTTGTCAGCATGGCCATGCGCCTGACCCTGGAAGACGACCTGAGCACGGTCCGTTCGGCGAGCATCGCCCTCAACAGAGTGTCGGGGAGGGTCCCGGCCCTGGCGTCGAAGACGGAAGAGTTCCTAGTGGGGAGCAAGCTCTCCGAGAAGACGATCGTGGAAGCCCAGAAGGTTCTGGCCACGGAGCTGGCTCTGACGAGCGACTTCCGGAGCTCGGCGGCTTACCGCATGGAGATCGCCCAGGTCTATCTGAAGAGGCTGCTGCTCAGATGCTCCGAGAGGATCAGGAGAGAGACAGAATGACGAGAAGGGTGATCTCGCTGAACGTCAACGGAGCCGAGCGGTCGGTGCAGGTCGGCCCCCTGGAGAGACTGATCGATGTGCTAAGGGATGAATTGTGGTTGAAGTCGGTGAAGGAGGGGTGCAGTACGGGCGACTGCGGAATCTGCGCCGTCATGGTGGACGGGAAGTTGGTGAATAGCTGTCTTATGCTCGCAGCCCAGTGCGATGGAAGAAGGGTGCTGACCCTTGAAGGGCTGCAGAACGACCTGACCATGAAGAGGCTGCAGGGGAGCTTCATCGCCAACAACGCCGCCCAGTGCGGCTTCTGCACCCCGGCGATGCTGATGGCATCCTGGGACCTGGCCAGGCACTCGTCGAAGCCGTCGACCGAGGAGGTCAAGGTGGCCATGAGTGGGATACTCTGCAGGTGCACGGGGTACTATCAGATCATAGATTCGGTCAAGCAGGGGTGCAGGGAGGAGAGGCGTTGAGCGAGCAGGTCTCTCAGCTTCTCGACTCGCTCAGGGAGAAGGCGGCGAAGGGGGAGCTCCTATACATAGGGGAGAACATAGCCAGGGTCGACTCCCTGGAGAAGGTCCTGGGGAAGCCGGTCTACACCGCCGACCTCATCCCCAAGGGGACCCTGTACGCGAAACTCTTCCACTCCTCGGTGCCCCATGGGACGATCAGGGCGATGGAGCTGGGCGCCGCGAAGGCCTACCCGGGGGTCCTTGGGGTGCTGACCTGGAGGGACATCCCTGGGCTCAACCAGTCCTCGGCCGTGCTCCCTGACAGGCAGCTCTTCGCCGAGCCGGTGGTGCGTTCGACGGCAGACATTCTGGGGGCTGTAGTTGCGGAGACGTTACCTGCGGCCACGGAGGCGGCGTCGAGGGTCAGGGTCGAGTACACCCCGATCCCTGCCAACTACGACCCGATGGAAGCGCTGAGGCCGGACGCCTACAAGATCCATCCGAAGGGGAACATAGCGAGGCAGATGAAAATCAGGAAGGGGAACGTCGAAGACGGGTTTGCGAAGTCAGATGTGATCATCGAGAAGACGTACAAGACGCAGTTCCAGGACGCGACCCCCCTGGAGCCAGAGGTGGGGCTCGCCATCCCCGAGGACGGCGGGGTCAAGGTCATAGGCTCGATGCAGAGCCCTCATCACACTCAGGCTGCGGTCGCCAAGGTCATCGGCCTCCCCCCGGAGAAGGTGCACGTTATACAGGCCATCACCGGGGGAGCCTTCGGGCCGAAGTCGGACGAGACGCCCTTCGACGTGTGTTCCACGGCAGCCCTCGCGGCGATGAAGTACAGGCGTCCGGTCTTCTGCGGCCTGGACAGGGAGGACTCCATGGTCATGCACACCAAGAGGCACCCCTTCGTCATCAGCCACAAGACAGGGGTGACGTCTGATGGGATGCTGGTGGCCGATGAGTCCATGATAGTCGGAGACACCGGAGCCTATGCGTCCCTGGGGGTGTTCGTGATCGTGCGTGCGACGTTCCACACGGTGGGGGCCTACGAAGTCCCCAACGTAAAGGCGGACTCCTACCTCGTCTACACCAACAACACCTACACTGGGAGCCTGAGGGGGTTCGGAGGGCCCCAGGCGCTGTTCGCCATTGAGAGCCAGATGGAGGAGCTGGCCCGCAAGCTCGGGATGGACCCGCTGGAGTTCAGGCTGAGGAACATGCTGGTCCCCGGGAAGAAGAACGCTACTTCGGCGGTCATGGACGCCAGCTGCGGACTCCCCGAGTGCGTCGAGAAGGTGGTAGCATCGAGCAACTATTGGGAGAAGGCAGCGAGGTACCGCGATCAGACGGGGAGCGTCAGGCGGGGGCTGGGCATCGCGCTTCTGATGCACGGCAACTCGCTCGGACCAGAGGGGAACGACTACGGGGCGGTCCACATGGAAATCGAATCTGACGGGACAGTGTCGGTCGGGACAGGGCTCACCGAATACGGGACTGGTGCGATCTCCGGGCTGATGCAGGTCGCTTCCAGCATACTGGGGGTGCCGCTGACAAGGTTCAAGCTCGAGCGTCCGGACACCACCAAGCACAGGGAGAGCGGCCCGACCGTCGCGTCCAGAGTGGTCGTGATAGGTGGGAACGCCGCCATGAAAGCTGCCGAGAAGCTGAAGGGCACCCTGATGCCCCTTGCGGCGCAGATGCTGAAAGCAAGCCCCGGGGACGTGGCGTTGGTAGACGGGGTCGCCTTCGACCGACAGAATCCATCCGCGACCCTGGCCTGGAATGACCTCGTCGCGGAAGCGTACAGGAGGGGGCTGAACCTGAAGGAGGAGGGGTTCTACATGGCTCCGGCGGCGCCATGGGACACGGAGTCGGGCCAGGGGACCCCCTACGTGCAGTACACCTGGGGAGCCCTGATTGCGGAGGTGGAGGTGGACACAGAAACTGGCTACTACAAAGTGGTGGGGGTCCACACTGCCTACGACGTCGGCAAGGCGGTCAACCCCGCTGGCGTCCTGGGCCAGATATACGGCGGCACCGTGCAGGGGCTCGGTTACGCCATGATGGAGGAGCTCATCCACAAGGACGGGTTCGTGGTGAACCCCAACCTGGGGGACTACTACATCCCCACGTCGATGGACATCCCTGCAGAGTTCAAGGCGTTCATAGTGGAGGTGCCCGGCCCGCTGGGACCCTTCGGTGCCAAAATAATCGCCGAGCCCCCCATCGTCCTCCCTGGACCTGCGATCCGGAACGCCGTGCTCAACGCGACAGGCGTCTCCGTGGACGAGCTGCCGGTGACCTCCGAAAAGGTCCTGATGGGGTCCAAGGCAAGGCCGTCACCATTGGCGGTTTAGCCGCTAGCGCTGCCGGGTCTCGGATGCTTTCCAGTCTTTATGAAGCGAAGGGCGGGACGAACTTCTGTCCGTCTACGTCGAACATCCCCTTGTCTGTTATCCTGGCGTGAGGGATCACGGAGAGGGGGAGCAGGTTCGGGAGGGGCATGTAGGGGTGGTCGAGGACTCCCATCCTCCTGAAAGCGCCGCGCAGCCGGACGACCTCCTTTGAGACCCTCGTGACGCTGTGCTCTGAAATCAGGCCGGCGATCGGGAGCTCCACTAGGGCCAGGGTCTTGAGGTCGAGGACAGCCGCGATGCCTCCGCGGCTCTTAATCACCAGGTTCGCCGCTGCCCGCATGTCTTCCACGTCCGTCCCCACCACGAGGAGGTTGTGGGAATCGTGGGCTACGGTCGTCGCCATGGCTCCCCGGCGGATAAGATTCCTGACGAAGCCGAAGGACCTCCCGCCGTTCCTCCCGTGCCTCTCGAAGACGAAGACTAGTGCGACTTCGCCCAGAGACAGCTTCCCCTTTCTGACCCGCACCTTCGCTCTGTTCAGTTTGGTCAGGATCATTCTTGCGAAGGCTTCTCCCTTGTCTTCGCGCTTCCCGAAGCCGCTGAAATCTATGGTGTTGACGTCGACAACGCCGTCGCTAACGGGGGGCCGGACCTCGAAGTCCTTCAGGCTCAGGGGGTTCAGTTTCATCGTCTCTTTGGTCGCAGGATCAAACTCCCTGTCCCCGAGGCTGACGAGCATCCTCCCGTTTCTCGCGACCAGCGCCCCGTTCGCCACGACGGCCTTGACGTTGAACTTCTTCACGTCGTCGAGGAGGACTATGTCGGCGACTTTGCCTGGGGAGATGGAGCCGATGTCGTACCTCCTCATGTGAAGGGCAGGCCTCAGGGTCACGCTCCTCACCGCCTCCACCGGGTCCATGCCAGCCTGGATGAACGACCTGCAGACATAGTCGAGATGCCCGAACCTCGTGAGGTTATCGGGGAGGACGTCGTCGGTGCATAGGATCAGGTTGTACGGGTGCGGGATGCCACGGAGCGCTTTGACGAACTTCCTCGGTTCTAGGATGTAGGGCCCCCTCAGCTTGACGTACAGCCCCAGCCTCAGCTTCTCCAGCATGGCCTCCACGGTGAAGTTCTCGTGGTCTGCTTCGGCCCCGGACGCGACGTATGCGTTGAGTTCGAGCCCCGTGAGGAGTGGAGCATGGCCGTCCACGACCGCCCCGTGCTCTTCGCCGACCTGGAGTATCCTCATCATCTTCTCGCCCCCGTTCAGCACCGCTGTGTAGTCCATCACCTCACCAAGGCCCCACACGCCCTTCCAGCCGAGCATCTCCTCGATGTCGCCGGGGGTGAGCTCAGCACCGGCGGTCACCGCATCCGACTCGGGGACGCAGGTCGGGGCGAAATAGAACTGCTTCTGAGGGAGTCCCCGGCTGTCTTTGATCATCGCCTTCACCCCCTCCTTTCCCATTACGTTCGCGATTTCATGAGGGTCGGCGAAAGCCGTCGTAAGGCCGTGCGGGAGGGTGGCCGCGGCGAACTTCGAGGGAGTCACCATGCTGCTCTCGATGTGTAGGTGAGAGTCGATGAGCCCGGGAACCGCGACCTTGCCTCTGCCATCTATCGAGCGGGCGGCGGGGGGGCATCCCGAAGGGTTGCCTACGTAGACGATTCTGTCCCTGTATACCCCGATCGATGCGTCCTGCATCTCGCCTGTGAAGACGTTGAACAGGGTCGTGTTGCGGATGGCGAGCGTTAGCTCTTTCTTTCCTAACGCGGCAGAGATGTAATCGATACGGGCCGACATTATGGACTTTTGAGGTGGCTGTCTAATAAGAATTGGGAGAAAATCGGCAATTCCGTGGCCCTCTGATAGTTCACGTCGGGGTCATAGGGGACGATTGGAGGATTGTACGCGTCGGCCAGCTGCGGATGCCTAGTATCCGATTTCAGAACTGGGTCGCAGATGGCGCATCGATTTGACCCGGCCGCACCGCTTGCACTTGTACAACCCCCTTCCTCGCGGGTTGTAGTCCCTGGTGTCCACTATCGCCTCGTGCTCGGTCCGCATCATGCATTTTTCGCAGTAGCGATAGTCTGACATGAACAGAGTTCCGCGAATATCCCAGTGAAAAAACCTTTATCGAGAATTCAGGCGTTCTGCCTGCGTCAGAGTGAACCGCAAGAATTTCCAGATAGGCCTCCTAATGATCATAATTGGGATTCTGCTCAACTTTGTGGTCTATCTGATTGACCCTTCAGTCTTGTTTGATCAAAACTACTACAATCCTTTCTCCGTAACGGATATTGGGATAATTGCGATTGGAGCGCTTACTATGGCGTTTTCGTATCATGGGCGACCATCGACCGCGGCTTGACGGCGGCCCGGTTCTGTTAACTTGACTGGTGTTCAAGGTTCTCCCCTGTTAACTCGCTGGTGCCGAAGGAGTCGGCTCTCGGTAAGTTAACAGAACCGGCGGCCCCCAAGAAAGTATTAAATAGAAAGATTCCAACATTCAGAATAATGCAAAAATTGCAACCGCTGGTCATGTTCACTCCTCTCGCGAGGCAGAAGATAGGAGAGGTGCTTGAAGAGGAGAAGGCCACTGACCAGTATCTGAAGATAGAGGTCTATCAGGGCGGGGGATGCGCATGCAGCGGAGGATACCGCTACGCGCTCAGCCTCGAGAAAGAGGCAGCCGAATCGGATGTGGTCGAAGAGGTAAACGGCCTCAAGATCATGGCCGCAAAGTCGGACGCCGACATGCTCAGGGGCTCGAAGATAGACTTCGTCGACAGCCTCCAGAAGACAGGGTTCAAGATTGAGAACCCCAACGTCCACGTAGAAGCCTGCGGCTGCGGCGGACACTAGGCCTTACCGATAGCCTTCGGACAAGAGCTTAAGAGCAGACGGGAATCCGCACATCTCAATGAAGTACGTGGAAGGCTCGAAGAGAGTCTTTCTCAGTACTGGGACGCGGTTCCCACGAGAGGTTATCTGGGCAGTTGGTGCAATAAAATTCGCGGCGGCGAAGTCTAACGTTCAGCTCGGACTACTGGACAGGGAAGTCGGGAAAGCGATACAGGCGAAGGCAAAGGAGTTGATGAGGGGTAAGCTTGATTCTCTGGTCGAAGTGGACGTCTTTCAGACCGGATCCGGCACCGGCCTGAACATGAACGCCAACGAGATTCTAGCAGAGCTAGCATCGAAGGAACTGGGGAAGAAGGTCCATCCCAACGATCATGTCAACATGAGCCAGTCGTCCAACGATGTGGGGCCGACTGCAATCCGGGTCGCGGCGGCCATGGCTGTGAGCAGGGACCTGGTCCCAGCGCTCGAGGGAATGAGCAAGAGTTTGAACGCGCTGTCGAGGAAGACTTCGACGGTATACAAGTCAGGTAGGACGCACCTGCGGGATGCGCTCCCGGTCACCATGGGGCAGGAATTTGGAGCCTATGCGGATGAGTTTACGAGAGATGCTGAACTCGTGGAGAAGACGATGGAGTATCTGCTTGACCTGCCGATCGGAGGGACGGCGGTCGGGACCGGGCTGAACGCGGACCCGAAGTTCGGAGGGATGGTGGCGAAGGAAGTAGCAGGACTCTCCGGGCTGAAGTTCAGGAGTGCGAAGAACAAGTTCAGGCCGACGAGGCTCCTGACCGACATGTCCTCCCTCAGCGGCACCATGAGGTCCGTGAGCATCGACCTCTACAGGCTTTGTCAAGACCTCAGGCTGATGTTCTCAGGACCGCGGACGGGCCTCGGAGAGATAGACATCCCTACCCAGGAGGAGGTTGCAGGGAGCAGCATCATGCCGGGGAAGACGAACCCGGTGACTGTCGAGAGCGCGCTGCTCGCCTCCGCGGAAGTGATAGGGCTCGATGGGGCGAACGCCTTCGCGGCATCCCTCGGAGAATTCGAGCTCACCATGGGCGTGCCTTTGATGGGATACAATATGGTGCTGCAGGCCAAGCTCTTGTCAGAGGCTCTCCGGAAGCTCTCCTCGCTGGTCATCGATCATGTCGTCCCCAACAGGCCCAGAGCAAGGGAGTATGCGGAGACAAGCCCTGCGCTCATCACTTTGGTCGCCCCCAAGATAGGATATGACAAGGCCACCCTGTTGGGGAAGCACATGGCCAAGGGGCTGTCGATCAGGACCGCCCTGAAGAAGCTGGGATTCAGCCAGACCGAGATTGACGACGTGCTCAACCTGGCCCATCTTGTCGAGCCCGGGATACCCGCGAAGAAGCTGTAGACCCGTTTTCAGGCGAAAACTGCCGTATTCAGCGCCGTGCCTTGACCCCGATCTTCTCTATGAGCTTGCCTAGCTCGGAGTCGTCGGCGGCATCCAGCCTGAGATACCTCAGTATCTCATCCTCTTCCATGCCGAGACGTCTCGCCTCGCCGACTGTCGTCCTGTACGCTTCAAGCTCCGTCGGCCTGTCGACGTACTCGAAGGCTTGGTCGTAAAGTTCCTTCCCTTCGAGGAACTGCCTGACATGGACGAGGACATGGATCACATCGAGGTAGAGGAAGTCGCTCTTGGCCGAGGTCAGATGCTTCGAGCCTATGCAGATGGTGCCCGTGTTCCTGTCGAGCCAGAGCCCGGAGTCGCTGCGCTCCACCCTGAGCTTGAGGTGCTTCATTATCTTGGTCATCTCGGACTTCGAGCCGAAGACCTTGATCATGGCGGAGGAGGATTCGAGGCCGGCGAAGACCTCAGACAGCTTGTACTCTCCGACCGCCGAGCTCCGCTTGACGTGGAATGACTTCGCACGCAATACGAACCTGTGAGAGGGCCAGAGTATCCAAAAGAGCCGAACTCAAAAAGTAGTATTGCCACGGTGAAGATTGGTTCACACGAGAGGCTGCTTCGGTCGTCCGCAATCCGCGACCACCGTTTTTTAGTGCGTGTGACCCCGGCAGGCTCCGTTGACCCTGGAAGAAGCGTTCAGACAGCTCCCCTCGTTCACCACTAGTCGACTGTTGCTGAGGCCTTTGCAAGAATCTGACGCTGTGGCGATGTTCGCAATCAAGAGCAACTCGCTGGTGACCACCCCCTACGGAACGGAGCCCCATACTACGCTCGACCAATCGAAGAAATGGATAGGCGAAGTGATCTCGGACTATAGGAGAGGGGGCTCGATGACTTGGGTCGTAAGCTTGCGGGGGGCGGACAGGGTGATTGGAAGTTGCTGCTACTGGCATATCGACAAGGAATCTCTGTGCGCGGAAGTTGGATACGAGCTTTATGCGGAGTACTGGCGAAAGGGGGTGATGTCCGAGGCGCTGGCGCCCGTGCTGGCCTACGGATTCGACGGACTGGGATTGCATAGAATCGAAGCGTGCCCCCTCGCAGACAACGCGGCGTCGAACACCCTCCTAGTCAGGTTCGGGTTCAGGCTCGAAGGTACCCTGAGGGAGCGGGTCCAGTTCAGGGGCCGTTTCATTGATCAGCGATGCTACAGCCTGTTGAATGGAGAACTCAAGTCTGCTCCGCCCCCTTAGTTTATCAGGCATTAGGCGGAGAAACGCGGGGCGGTCCCATTGATAGCCTCCCTTTCTGGAATCAGAGGGATACCGAACGTAGACATTACATATTCTGACGCTTCAAGATTCGCCGCCAACTTCGGAAGGGCGACAGGCTCCAAGGAGTTCCTGATAGCCAGAGATTCGCGGAGCACCGGGCCGGCGATGAGCAGGGCGGCTGCGTCGGGACTGATGTCGTTGGGAGCCACGGTCTTTGACTACGGGATAATTTCTACTCCGGCGCTTTTCAGGGAGAGCAGGACCAAGAACCTCCCGGCAATAATGGTCACTGCATCACACAATGAGCCGGAGTACAACGGTTTGAAGTTCTTGACGAACGGTGCCGGGATTGGAAAGGAGGTCTTTGACAAAGTGACCGCGGAGGAGAAGCCAAGGCAAGTCGCCTTTGGGCGCGGGACCTCGAAGGCCGCGCCGCGCCCGTCCTACGTGGAGGACCTGCTCGCCCGGTTCGGGGAAGGCTCCTGTGAAGGGGTCAGGGTGGCGGTCGACATGGGAGGGGGAGCCGCTATCACCCATGCCGTCCCGCTCTTGACGAAGCTCGGGTGCGAAGTCTCGTCCATCAATGATTCTTATGGCGTCTTCTGCAGGAGGATCGACCCGGTCGCGGACGACCTTGAGATGCTGCGGAACGTGGTCAAGCGGAAGGAGTGTGAAATCGGGCTGGGGTTCGACTGCGACGGAGACAGGCTCGTGATCGTCGACGCTGCTGCCAAGAAGAGGACAGGAGACTTCATGCTGGCGCTGGCCCTTTCGGTAATCTTCGCAGATACGGGCGAGAAGAAGGTCGTGGTCTCCATGGATACGACTCAGGCCATTGACGACGTCGCCAAGAAGTCTGGGGGAGTGGTCTATCGGTCCAAGGTGGGGGAGGCCAACGTGGTGGCCAAGATGAAAGAGGAAGATGCGAGGCTAGGAGGGGAGGGAAGCAGCGGGGGCCTCATCGACGGCTCGTTCAACTATTGTCGCGATTCCATGCTTGCTGCGCTTTCGATAATCAGGGCCCTGAAGAGGAAGGGGAGGGGGTTCTACGACTCGGTTCCACTCTACCAGCAGGAGAGGGTGGCGCTCCGTATTCCGAAAGCCAAGGCGCTCCGGGGGATCAGTAAGCTGGCTGGCAAGTACGAGGGGGCCGACACCACAGATGGGCTCAAGGTGATTCTCCCCCGCAAGTCGTGGGTGCTTATCCGGCCCTCGGGGACGGAGGATCTGGTCCGGGTTTCGGCGGAGTCAACGACGTCGGAGAAGGCGGGCCAGCTCGCGAGGAGCTTCTCCCAGAAGCTGAAGGAGCTGAGCGTCTAGACGCCGGACGAGCTTGGCGTGATACGGTCCATAGTGGCCATGGCCGGGAAGACTCCGAGAGGGTATCTGATGAACGGAGACGACGTCGCCCTGATTCCCGCGGGACGGGGAAAGCTCGTCGTCAAGGTGGACATGCTCGTGGAACACACCGACGTCCCATTGGGGATGAGCTACAGGCAGGCCGCCCGAAAGGCTGTCGCCATGTGTGTCAGCGACTTCGCTGCCAAGGGAGCAAGACCTGATTCGTTCATGATTTCTTTGGGGTTGAAGAAGGGTGTGACCCAGGAGCAGGTGGACGAGCTCGGGCTCGGGTTCAGCGACGCCGAAAGGAAGTGGGGGGTCCACCTGGTAGGTGGGGACACGAATGAGGCGATGGAATTGATCGTCGACTGCGCCATGGTCGGGTTCGCAGAGCGGGTGGTGTCGAGGGGGGGCGCCTCCCCGGGAGATGCCCTGGTGGTTACTGGGCGGTTCGGCCTCCAGCCCGCAGGGCTGAAGATACTTTCAGGCGAAACCGTTGCAGATCAGGGGTTCGGGGAGAGGGCGAAACGGAGCGTCCTGAATCCGACACCGGACCTCGCGGTGGGGCTCGCTCTGGGTCCGTACCTGTCCTCCGCCATGGACTCCAGCGACGGACTGGCGAGGAGCCTTCACTCTCTGGCGAAAGAGAGCAGGGTCGGGTTTGAGGTGACAGGCCTCCCGATGGCCAACGGCGTGGAGAAGTTTGCGATGAAGAACGGTCTGAGCGCCGAGGACCTCGTACTAAATGGGGGGGAGGAATATGTCGTCGTGGGGACCGTCAAGAGGTCAAGGCTCAAGGCGGCCAGGTCAGCGGCGGTGAGGGCAGGCGGTGACCTCTTGCAGATAGGAGAAGCTACGGCTTCGAAAAGGGTTGTCCTAAGGAGAGATGGAAAGGCCGAGCCAATCAGGGACTCGGGGTGGACCCACCTATCGGGACGCTGATCTTACGACCTTCGAGAACTTACTGACCAGCTGGTCCGCCCTTTCCTGGGTCTCCGACTCCGCGAATATTCTGATGATCGGCTCCGTGCCGCTGGGCCTGACGAGGACCCATGAGCGTTCATCGGTCCAAATCTTGATGCCGTCTATCTTTTCCACTTCCCCCTTGGCCTGACGTTCGACGGCGCGCATGACAAGGTCGACCCCTTTCTTGCCCACCTCGAGCTTCGTCTTCGACTGATAGAACCGCGGCACGACGAAGGAGAAGGCCTTGGAGAATGACATTCCTCTGCTCGCCAGGCATTCGAGCATCAAAGCGGTCGTCATCCCGCCGTCCCTCACGGGAATGTGTGGTTGGTAGAGGCACCCTCCGTTCTCCTCGAATCCAAAGACGGCGCCCCTCTCAATGATCATCCTGGATATCTCGACGCTGCCTACCCTGGTCCGGAGGACCTTGGCGCTGTGCTTCTTCGCCACTGCGTCGATGGCCTGTCCAGACGAGACGGATGTCACGATGGTGCCCCCTTTGTGCTTGTCAAGGACGAAGTCGGCCAGCAGGCACCCGCTCTGGTCTCCCCAGAGCACCCTCCCGTCCTCGCCGCAGAAGATGGACCTGTCGCCGTCGCCGTCATAGGCGACCCCCAGGTCTGCGCCTACGGCCTTGACCGACGCCGAGAGGTCCTTCAGTGTGTCGGGGGTCGGCTCGGGACCGCGGCCTGGGAAGTTGCCGTCGACGACCGAGTTGATTGTTATCAGCTTGCACCCCAAAGTTTCGACGAGGTATGGTGCGGCGACCGACTGCGCGCCGTTCCCAAGGTCCATAACCACTGTGAACTCCCTTTCCGCTATCGCCTTGGCGTTTACCTTGGAGAGGATCCCTTTCAGATATGCGCGGACGATCGAAGGTTCCTTCCTCGCGACTCCGATGGATTTCCAGTCCGCCTTCGACTGAGATTTGTCGAAGTAGATCTTCTCTATCCTCTGCTCGTCGAGGTGCGGTATCTCGACCCCGTCGTTCCCTGACACCTTGAGCCCGTTGTACTGCGGGGGGTTGTGTGAAGCGGTCACCATCACCCCCCCGCGGAATCCCAGAGCTTTGACGCCGTACTGGAGGGCAGGGGTCGGGACAAGCCCTGCCTCGGCCACATCTCTCCCGGAACTCAGGAGGCCTGAGGCTGCGGCGTTCGCAAGGGCGGGGCTGGAGAGGCGCCCGTCATTCCCCAAGAGAACCTCTCCATTCCCGAAGTAGGTGCCTATGGCCTCGCTGAGGCTGATAACGAAATCGAGGTCGTATGAGACGCCCGGGACGAACCTAACGCCGTTGGTCCCGAAGAGTCGCTGTTGAGGCGCGGCCAAGGGCCGACGATTCGTGTCGGACAGGATAAAACCTTCCGATTTTTGCCTCTCTCACGGCGCGAATGGAAGAATTCTGGTCTGCAAAGCTTATCTTGAAACCTCGGACGACGGCGATAGGGCCCGTAGCGCAGTACGGATAGCGCGGCAGCCTTCTAAGCTGTAGGGAGCCAAGCTCGCAGAGGTCGTGCGTTCAAATCGCACCGGGCCCGCAGTTTTCAACGCTCGATTCCTCAATTCAGCAGGGCCGCCTGTGTGATTCTCACAACTGGGAAAGGACTTCGGGGCTTAAACGAGCCAGCCTCGTCCAACCGAGCATGGGCAAGACAGGAAAGAAGATCGTAAAAGCAAACATCAACGCGGTCCTGAAGGATCTGAACGCGGCATATTCCGACGAGTGGCTCGCACATTTCCAATACTGGTATATGGCGAAGTGGATCAAAGGCATGGACGCAGACACCTTGAGGCCCATCCTCGAGGAACAGTCGGCGGACGAGCTGGGCCACGCGGGGAAGATAGCGGACAGAATCCTCCAGCTAGGAGGCCGGCCGGTCGCCCATCCGGCTCAGCTCCTAGAGAAGTGCGGCTGTGGATTCAAGGAACCTACCAATGACCCTACCAACCTCAAGCAGGTGGTGCAGGACGTTCTGGCGGCCGAAGCCTGCGCCATAGAGTTCTACAACAAGATGACGGAGAAATACCGGGGCACAGACATCATCACCCACGAGCTCTTCGAGGACCTGCTGAAAGATGAGATCTCTGACGAAGAAGAATGGGAGCGCTTCCTGCCTGGTCTCTAGCCGGTAGCATCAATCAGCATAAATATCGAAGACGCGTCCACTTTCTCGGTTGGACCGGGCTAGCGGTCTCGAGAAACCAGTCAACGTAGCATTCGTCGTACTTCTTTTCTTCCTTTTCGCAAGCTCCCTTGGGTCGTTTTCGTCCCCGGCCCATGGACAGACTCCGGCTGTGAACGGGGTCGGCCCGTGGGTCCAGCAGGACAATTATGGCTCATCGTCGACGTCAGGGGGGATCCTCATTCTGGGGGTGTCGTGCGTCGCCTACTCGGGCTACGAGTACTGTGTCGGAGGGCAAAACCTGCAGAAGCTGACGAATCCCGACATCAGCGACGTCTTCTACGCTTCGGTATCGTCGACCGGCTCGCTCGGGCCCTGGACTGAGACGACGGACTACGGCGCGACATCTGGTACCTCTGGGAGCGGAGGCTTGGGAATCGAGTGGCCGTCATGCGTTCAATACAACGGTTACGTATACTGCGTGGGCGGCGCCACCAACAGCGGCACCACGAGTCAGGTGTTCTTCGCACAGCTATCCTCGTCTGGTGTGGGGGCCTGGAAGGAGACCACGGACTACGGCGCCGCATCCGGGCACACGGGGTCCGGGGGCGTCTCCATCTCCTCCCAAGCGTGTGTTGACGACAGCGGCACCATGTTCTGCATCGGAGGGACGGTTGGTTTCTCTCCCGTAAGCGATGTGTTCTACGCCAATCTCACGTCATCAGGGGTGGGTCCATGGACGGAGACGACCGACTATGGGGCGTCCTCTGGTAATACCGGGAGCGGAGGGGTCCCGATCTATGGGACCACCTGCGTCGCCTACCTGTCCACTCTCATATGCGTGAACGGGGACACGACGGGTAATACTGGCACGAGCGGAGTCTACTACGCCAAGGACCCGGTGGACCTCAAGTGGATTCAGGTGGCCCCGTTCCCAGGCGCAGGGTATTGGGAGTTCTGCAATGTCCCGGCGGCATCCTCGCCTAAGATGCTATGCTCCGGGGGCGGGTCCAACGGCGTTGAGTCAGGCACCATCCAGACGACGGAGTCGACTACGAGCACCACCACGTCGTCGACTACAACCACAACTTCGACCGCTCCGACGACCAGCACGCCTACAACTCCGCCTACCTCGACCACCACGACGACTACATCGACAACCGGCGCCTCGAGCACAACCGAGACATCGGAGTCGACTGCGGGCGTTACTACAACGCCCACTTCGTCGTCGAACAACAGTCTGCTCTTGGGTGGGATTGTGGTTGCTCTCTTGATTGTTGGCCTCCTCGGGTACCTGTTCTGGAGAAGGACGAAAAAACCTGAAGTCCCACCCGTAGTCCCGCCCATGGCAACTGAAAAGCCGCCGCCTCCGAAGGAGACCCCCACGGGGACGACCCCGCCCGATAACACGCCGTGCTGCGGTCCAGACATTACCGACAACGTTCTCGCCGGGATGTTGAAGCTAATGCAAGACTTCTTCACCTGGAACAGCGCGACCCAGTCAACGGAGTTTGGCTATCTGACGGCGGTGACCGGCGAACCAAGCTACAACAACGCCTGGGACATCGAGGAACTGGCCCCGTCCGGTGGGAGGTCAAGCATCTGGGAGTTCAACAAGCCAGGAGTCACCTACCAGAACGCAAAAGATGGTTACATGAAGACCCTGGCGCCGTACGTGGGCCGCTGCATGAAGCCGCCCTACCCTTGCGACCCTTCAGTCATGTTCCTCAACAACTGCCATCACCCCCAGGTGGTGAACTACGTGGAGTGGGGCGTGCTCGCGCGTCTAAGGGAATGGTACGAAGAAAACGAAGCGCACAAGATGAAGATGCAAGACACGAGCACCGGAATCGCCAACGATGCTGCCGCCACATCCTCGACCTACACACCGGTCACCAGCTATGGTGACACCACCTACGGCGACTTCCACAAGGCCCGGAGCGGGACCGTCCCTGGCCTTACCGACCCTCACTATCAGGACCAGGTCGCCATGTGCAACGTGGGCTGGCGGCTTGCCGAAGATTACATCACGCGGATGAAGAGCGGGGGGTTCATGTCCACCTACAAGCTAGGCCAGGTGAACAGGCTCGCCCTGCAGGCTATCCTGGAGATGTACGAGGACAAATCGAGGCCGACCGCCAATTGCAAGAATGGTTGCGGCAAATACAGTCCGCCGAACGCGTTCAGATACGTCTTCGGTGACAAGCAGCCTTTGCGGGCGGGCTTGGTCTCAGACTACTGAACCGTCAAACCTACTTCCAGGTGGAAATCGCCACAGCCACCAGCATCAGACCTCCCCCCGCAACTACAGAAAGGGTGACCGGTTCGCCCAACAGAAGCGCTCCGCCAACGACGCTGACCACTGGTATGAGATAGAGTTGGATGGATAGCCTGGTGACGGCGCCCCGGCTCACCATGGCATAGAACATCAGTTACCCGAAGACTGTGCTGAGGAGGGCGAGGTAGAGCACGCTGGTCCAACCGAGGATCGAGAGTGTGGAGACCTGGGCAAAGAAGCTCCCTGACAAGAGTGGGAGCAGCATAGCGGTCCCGACCAGTCCGGCCATGATGGTGGTGGATGCTGAACCGTACTTGTGGACCAACGGCTTTCCGAGCACTGTGAAGAGAGCGTAGCAGAGCGCGGTGATCAGAGCTTCGGCGACCCCTACATAGGAGGAGAGGTTGTTCACAGATATCGACCCAGCCGAAAGTATGGCGGTGCCCACGAAGGCCAAGGCCAGCCCGAAGAGTACCCTCCGACCGACCCGCTCTGAAAGAAGAAGGTAAGACAAGATCGCTATGAAGATCGGTCCGAAGGCGATGATGAGGGCCGAGAGTCCTGCCGAAAGAGTCGTCTCAGCGTAGTTCAGCGAGACGTGATAACCCATTACGTTCGCAAAGGCCACCACGAGCAGGCGGGGGAGGTCCCTCCGTTCGAACCTGATCTTCGGCCTTCCGATGATGGGGAGGAGGACCAGGAACGGGACGCCGGCGAGTAACCATCGCAAGAGCGCGAGGTTCACGGGGGAGAGCTCGGTGTCTGCCTGTTTGATGGCGACGAACGCCATTCCCCAGATAACGCTAAGGACTGCAAGCCCCGCGTAGGCTGTGATGCTTTTTCTCATTTGATGCTGTTGCTCTCAGTTGCGGCGGGCGGCCGCAAGTCTGCGCTCGGTGGATAGGAGGACTTCCTTTCGGTTGATGCCCAGACCATAACCTCCGAGGCTCCCGTCCTTTCTGATCACCCTGTGGCATGGGATTATCAGAGGGACCGGGTTCGAGGCGCAGGCGTTGGCGACGGCCCTCACCGCCCTCGGCTCCCCGATCATCTCCGCGACGTCGCTGTATGACCTCGTCTCTCCAAGAGGGATGTCGCTCAGGGCAGCCCAGACCCTAAGCTGGAAGTCAGTCCCCCGCACTTCGACTGGGAGCTTGACCTCCTGGCCGTTCAGGTGGTCGTTCAGGGCCTCCAAGAATTGGCTGGCTTTCCGTCCCCTGGCGAACTGTGCCTTTGGGAACTCTTTCTTGAGCGCCTTAATCAGGTCTTCATCTTTTGTCCCCGCCTTCACCGAACAGATTCCGTGTTCTGTTGTGGCGACGAGGATCCTTCCGATAGAAGAGTCCCCGGTGGCGTAGGTGATGAAGGTCCCCGGCGCGCCGTTCCTGTAGGTCCCTGGAGTCATGCCCAGCCTGGTCCGGGAGTCCTCGTACAGCCAGCTTTGCGCGGAATATCCCGTGCCTCTTAGAGCGGTAATCACAGGTTCCCCCTTTGTCAATCGGGACCTGAGGTCGTTCAACCTGCATTCCTCCAGGTATTTGCGGGGGGACATTCCCATCACATCAGAGAACGTCCTCTGAAGGTGGAAGGGGCTCAAGCCGAACTCCCGGCCCAGGCCCTCGAGTGTGATCTTCGATTTTGAATTGGCCCGGATATAATCGCAGATGTTCCGCACAAGTTCGGCGTTCTTCGCTGAACTGCCTGACTCCGAGACGACTCGTTGCAAGTCTTGTCGAGTTGGTGGCCGCCGTTCGGTAATAAGCCGTTTTGTCGCTTTCTTGCGCTAGAAGACCTTGATGCCTGGGAACTCGTAGCTGACTATTGCGCCCAGCGCGAAGACCAGGGCAGTCGTGGCAAAGAGTATCACTAGGATTTCTGTGAAGTCCCTGAAGAAGCGTTTTTCCGAAATTACCACGCTGTACCAAGTCGTGATCGCGAGGATGACGACGGCGAGGGTGAGGGAGGAGGACAGGGCCAGTATCATGTTCGAAGTCAGGAAATAGGGGGTAGCGAGGATTATTGCTGTCACGAAGTATGAGATGCCTGTATAGGCCGCGCTGAGCCTTGCGGACCCTTGGAAGCCCTGCTTTGCCTGTGCGAAAGCGGCGGAAGCCATCGCCATAGAAGCTGCGCCCCCTGCGATGACACCGGCGAGGCCAGCGATTTCGGTCTTATCGAAGAGGCCGAGCCACCCCGCATGGATCCCTGAGATCTCCACGAGGGCGTCCGCGAGACCGAGCACGACGAATGAGATGTACCTTACTGCGGAGCTTTCCACCTTGAGCTCGAACGCCTTCTCGTGCTCCCGCTCGTCGGCGACCATCGCGTCGAAGGCGGGCTTGTCCGATTCGGGTATCAGCTCGGCGAGCCCTTGGTACTCTTTGACGACGTTCTCCTCGTGCCTGTCGAGATACCTTGTGGCAAAGGTGAGGCCGAAGAACCTTCTCAGGAAGAGGACCCAGTAGAGTTTCAGCTTTGCCAGCTTGGGTTCCTCGTCGGGAACGTACTTCCTCCAGAATTCGTAGTGACCATGTTCAGTATCGGAGAGCGTCTTTAGGACTGAGACGAAGGGGCTGTCGGACTCTACAGTCCTTGAGAGCCTGTCGTAGAGCGTGTAGTCGGACCATTCGTCGGACATCCGCACGCGGGCGACCTTCTGAAGGGCAGGACCGGCCGACGACATCTGATGATTTTCGCGAGATTGAGAGTCGTATTTGAACCCTGAGGGCGGTTTCTTGGCCATGAAAGCGGCCAAAGTGTGGGTTTATAGCGGGAAGTGACAATGACAAGATTGACGGCTAATGAAGGCCAACAAGGGGTCAACTTGGCACACTCTCAAGGCAAGGGAAACCATTGAGGAACGCGTGAACCATTTCAAGCAATTCGGGTTTGACACACTCGTGATTTGGCAGGACGAACTCAGAGACGAGGTTCAAGTTGCTGCGAAGATAAAGTCATTCGGAGGTGAATAGAAACGACAAGTGGATATTGCGTGAAATGCAAAGCCTCGCGGGAAATGAAGAACCCGCAAAGCATCACAATGAAGAACGGCAGGCATGCGATAAAGGGGACGTGCCCTGTCTGCGGGACGAAGATGTTCAGGATTGGCGCCTAGAGTGCGTACCTAGACGCCGCCGCCCGTTTTTGTGCCTGACTATTCCAAGTAGAATGCGGGCTTCGTAGGTAACGCATCCTTCGCCCTGTTGTTGGGGTCTCTGATGTTCTTTGACCCCGACTTTTGAACCACTACGTTGATTCCCAGCTCAGATGAAATGAAGTCCGAAGCGTCCGACAGAGCTTTGAATTCGTCGAAGCCTTTGTGAGCCAGTTGCTTCGCAAGCATGTCCTCTCCGATTTCATACGACAGCCTGAACACCCTGTCGGGCTGGATCTTGACTCCCGCGAACTTCTTGATCACCTGGCCGACGTTCTGGTTGTTCTTCTTCGCTGATGCGAGCTCGAAGAAGTAGCTCTTCGCCGAGTCTGAGCAGACGTAGACGTTGAGCTTGGTGCGCCGGCCCTTGACGACCTTCAGCACGTTTCGGGCGTCCTCGATCACCTTGCCTAGGACGGCCTCGGCCAACTCAGCCTCCTCGTCGAGCGGGAATTCCTTCGTGCTCGGCCAGTCTGCCTGGCAGACGAGCCCCTTGCCCCCCAATTCGTGGTTCAGGTCCTCGGCCATGAAGGGGGCGAAGGGGGACATCATCCTAGCCCATGCGTTGAAGATGTCCGAAAGGGTCTGCTCCCTTGGGTTCCCAGTCCTGCGGAGGTAGTATCTTACATCGTTCCAGACGTCCAGGAAGATCGTCGCAGAGGCGCGCCTGACCTTCAGAGCTTCCATCGCTTCGGTGGCGGTCGCTATCCTCCTGTTGATAGAGGACATCAGCCACGAGTCAAGCTCGTCGGGCTGCCTGGTCCTGGCGGACTTCAGGGTCTTCTTCACGAATGGGATGATGGATTCGACCTTCACTTTGGCGTCCATGGCCGCCCTGTCTCTCCAGTCTGCGTCGTCCATCCCGTCGGCGGTCAGGGCGAGGGCAAGCCTGAAGGCGTCGGCCCCGTACTTCTCCAGAGCCCCTTTCCAGGTCACGAAGTTCCCGGCCGTCTTGCTCATCTTCTTCCCCTCGACAAGTATCATCCCGTTGATCCCGAAACCCCGGGGCCAGTATTTCTCGGGGAAGAGGGCCGCATGGTGGAAGGCGAAGAAGGTCATGTGGTTTGGAATCAGGTCCTTGCCTGAGTTCCTCAGATCCACCGGGTACCAGTAGGTGAACTCGTTCCTGATCTCCTTCAGCTTCTTCTCGGTGGTCTTGACGGATTTCGCGAGGTTCGCGGGGTTCCCTTTGCCGAGCAGGATGTAGTCCAGGACACCGAGGGTGAGGTTCTCGGGGCCGATCTTCTCGAGGTTCACGAACTTGCTGATGTTGTAGTATGCCATGTAGATGGTGGAGTCGCTGAGGGTCTCCACTATCCAGTCCTTGTCCCACGGGAGCTTGGTCCCCATGCCTGACTTTCTGGCGCAGGGCCAGTCGTTGAGCCACTCGATGGTCGAGTAGAGGGCCTGTCGTGCATCCTCGGGGTAGACCGCGGCCCTGTCGATGACGAGCCTGGCCTTCGCCTTCCAATCGGGGTTCGAGTAGTTCAGGAACCACTGGTTCTCCAGGATCTTGACGAAGCACCTCGTCCCGCATCGGCAGACCACTTTCTCCGGGAGCTCGTACATCTTGGTGAGCCTCTCCGTCTTGGCCATGAGCTCCATGGCCTTGGCCTTCGCCTCGGGGACTGTCAGGCCGCCCAGCGGGCCGGAGCTCGCGCTCAGGACCCCTTTGTGGAACTCCTCGCTGTAAACCTCGGAGGTCGCGTCTTCTAGTCGGGGGTCCATCGAGTCCTTGATCGCGTGCTTCTTCACGGCGTCGTCAGCGGGGATCTGGGAATATCCCTTGAGGGCCAGTATCGGGATGGGGGCGATCTTGTCCGCTATCTCCTTGATTTGGCGTCCGACCTGGACCCTCCCCTCCTGGATGTCACGGAGGGCCATGAGGTCGTAGGGGGCGTGCGCGGGGACGCTGTAGACCACTCCCGTCGCGAGCGAGTCGTCCACGAACCTGCCGGGGAGGATAGGGAGAGACTTGCCCGTCAGCGGCGCCATGGCATACCTTCCGACCAAGTCGGAGCCCTTGAATGAGCGGACGGGGACGACATCGTGCTTCTGCTCCGACAGCTTCGTGAGGGCGGAAGAGCTCACGACCCAGAGCTCTCCGTCTACCCGGGCCTCGCTGTACTCTGTGTCAGGGTTCACCCAGATGTTTGTGGCTCCGTAGATCGTCTCGGGCCTGAGGGTGGCCGCTACGAGCGCGAACTCCCCAAGGTGGAATTTGATCAGATTGAACTCCTCCGGCGAGACCCCTTCTCCAACCATCCTGTCGTGGTCCCCCGTGGGGCTCTTGTCGAAGGGGCACCAGACTACGGGGTGGGTGCCCTGGATGACGTATCCCAGCTCCCGGAGGTGGAGGTACTGCCACTCGACGAACTTCCTGAAGGCGGGGTCGACTGTCCTGAATTCGCGGCGCCAGTCGATGGAGAAGCCGGTGTCCTGCATCACCTTCCGGCTCACCTTAGTGTAATAGGAGGCGAGGTATTCGGGGTCGACGAACTTCTCCACCTCTTTCTCTGAGACGCCGTCATTCTCGATGAAAGCTCGGCGGACCGAGGCGTCTCCCTCGCGCAGCCTCTTGCTCATGCCGACGATGGGCTGGCCGGTCCAGTGCCAGGCCCAGGGAAAGAGGACGTTGTATCCCTGGAGGCGCCGGAACCGGGCGTAGAACTCCAGCTTTCCTGCGGTATAGGCGGTCCCCACATGCACCGGGGCGTTCATGTAGGGAAATGGGAAGGTGACGAAGACCTTCTTCTTGCCCGTGACGGGGTCGGGCTCGAAAACGTGCTTCTCGTTCCAAACCTTCAGCCAGTATTTTTCTCGGGATGACATCCTGCTCAACTCGCTGCCGCGGGCTCGAGCTTCTCAGCCAGCACAGCCGCCTCGTCTATCTTGTAGACCAGAGGTCCTCCTCCTTGGGCGAAGGTCTGCGAACCACCCCCGGATCCGCCTAGGAGGGGCGCAAGTTTCTTCACGATGTCGGACGCCGAATAGCCTGCGGCCCTTGCTGCGGACCCGACGAAGCATACGATCCGGGCTGAGTTGCCGGCAGGGAACACGCTAAGGAAGATCAGCGAAGGTTCCGAGGAGACGCTCTTCTGTCCCTGAGCAATGATCTGTTCCTCGCCCATGGGAGGGTTCTTCGAGACGAAAAGCTTTGCCCCCTTGATGCTCTTGGCGGTCGAGCCGATCCCCGACGAGGACATTTCCACCATCGCCTGTCCGAGGCTCTTCTCGCGGGCGCGCGAGGCCTCCAGCTCCCCGAGGATGGTCTTTGCGACCTTGGGGAGATTCTCCCTTTGTGTGCCCAGTACTGCCGACAGCTCCTGAAGTTCCGTGTCCATCCTGTGCATGTACTCGATGGCAGCTTCGCCTGAGACGAACTCGAGCCTCTCGACCCCGTCCTGGATCCTTTCGGCCTTCGTAATCTTGATCAGGCCGACCTCCCCCGTCGCCTTCGTGTGCGTCCCCCCGCATGCCTCGATGTCCCACCCCCCGATGTCCACCACCCGGACAAGCTTGCCTGGGACCACTCCCCCCTGGTAGAGCCTGAAGCCGTACTTTGTCTCGGCGGCCCCCCTCGGCATGAACGTGTTCTTGATACGCAGGTTCTTCCTGACTACCTCATTGGCGAGGTCCTCGATCTTCTGCACTTCATCGTCGGTCAGATGGGAGAAGTGGGTGATGTCTATCCTGCCGTAGTCCTCTTCCTTGAAGGCCGAGTGCTGCCAGACCCAGGGGCCTAGGACCTGACGGGACGAGCCGTTGATGATGTGGGTCGCGGTGTGAATCTGGGTGATCCGCCTGCGCCTCCTCACCTCGACGCGACAGTCGACCAGGGCGCCGACCTTCGGGGGCTTCCCCTCGATCCTGTGGATGACGATGTCTCCATATTTTTCTATGTCGACGACCTTCGCCCCGCCGATGGTCCCCCTGTCAGGCTCCTGGCCGCCACCCCTCGGGTAGAAGACAGTCTTGTTCAGGACGACGTACTTCCCGTCGAAGATCTTCAGCACCTTTGCCCGAAAGTCCATGGGAGCGTCCTCCTCGTAGTACCAGAGCTTGGTGGGCGGAATCTTCCGGGTGTCGAACTGCGGCGCCGGCTCTTCGGCGTTCCTCGTCAGGTGCCTGGCCTGCACCTTCTCGTAGAATCCTTCCGGCATGCTGACCTTCGCCCCTGCCTCGATGAGCTGTTCTGGAGTGACCCCGTCGGAGTCGTATAGCCTGATCAGGTCGTCGGTCGAAAGGGGCTTTCCTTCGCTTGAAATCGATGCGACGATCTTCGAGACTCTCTCTGATGAAGAGGCGAACCTTGCCTCCTCGACCTGGATGACCTTGGTCACGTCGGAGCGGTGCCCCTCGAGCTCCGGGTACATCCCCTTGAGCTGGTCGATGTGCCAGGCCACCAGGGTCGGGATGTCGAGCTTGAACCGGTAGTAGTCGATGAAGTTCCTGGCCCTCCTAAACACCATCCTCAGGTTGTACCCCCCTCCCGAGTTGCTCGGGAGCATGCCGTCGGCTATGGCGAACAGGAGGGTCCTGGTGTGGTCGGCGATGGCGTACATCGCCTCCAGGGCGCCGAACTGCTTCGTCAGGCTGGAGACTTCGGTCCCCAAGCCCTTCGCTATCTTGATTCTGGCCTCATCGAGGTCGCGGTACTCGTCGAGGTTGATGTCTCCGGCGAGGGCGGAGTACCTCCGGAAGAGATCTTCGTCATACTCGAGGCTGTTCTCCGCCTTCATCTTCTTGAGGACGGGGGCGAAGTATGCGTCGTAGGCGGTCGGGGTCCCTTGACTGAGCCAGGTCAAACGTTCGAGGCCTGCCCCCATGTCCACGACCCCCTCCTTCAGGGGGACGTACTTCTCGGGAGTCCCCTCGAACGCTGTGAAGACCGCATTGCCTGTCTCCAGCCCTCTGATGTTGTACTGCAGGGAGTAGCCGAAGGCCCCGTACCCCATCCAGACGTCTTCGTCGAAGGTAATCTCCTCTTTCTTGATGCCGAAGACCTTGGTGAGGAGGTTGAAGTCGAGGTCGATTGTCTTGTCCTTCCAGTACCCTTGCTTGTTCGCCAGGGCAGTCTGACCGATCATGCAGAATGACGTGCCGTGCTTTCCGTTGACCCCAACGGTCGGGACGTCGTTGAACCTCAGGCACATCTGAGGCACCACCAGCGGGTTGGTAGGGAGCTCGAAGACCACCTTGCCTCCCTCGACCCTCTGGAAGTCGATGATCGAGGCGACTGTGAAGTACAGGTCGGGCCTCCACCTGCTCACCACCGGGTATCTCTTGACGCTGGCGTGGCCGTTCTTCACGAAGAAGGACTCGACAGCCTTCCAGGTCTCGACGTAGCTGAACCTCCTAGAAGTGGGAGGGCTGCCGATGAAGGTGTAGGGGGAGCAGGGTTGGTCGTCGCACCTCTTCCTTTCGGGGTCGAGGGTCCAGAAGAACTTCCCGCAGTTTTCGCACTTCTTCCTCATGAAGCCCTCTCGTTTGAACAGATCGACCAGGTAGTATCGCTTGTAGTCGGCGGAGAATTTCGCTCTCAGGACGTCCTTCTTGTCATTCAAAGGGGGATTTACTTTCGAGAGTCCTTCCCCGATGTAGATAAACATGGGACGCAGACCCCCAAGGGGTTGCCGTCCGAGGTAGTCGTCAGGGAGGCTAAGAAGGAGGAGATGGGGCTCATCAGGAAGCTGTCGGTCGACGAACTCCCTTCCGAGCTGAACGAAAAGGAGCTTATGCATGTCGAGCGAGCCAAAGAAGTGTTTGGGAAGGTCACGGAGTCGATCCTGGCCAGGGGAGGGAACGAGTTCTATGTGGCCGAGTCGGAGGGGGCGATGGCAGGCTACGTCTGGTTCGGGGTCTCCGAGAGGCCGTTCAGCGGCATGAAGATGGGGTGGATCTACGACATACTCGTCCTGCCTGAGCACCGGGGGAAGGGGATAGGAGAGGCACTGATGAGGCACGCCATCAGGGTGAGCAGGGAGAAGGGGTTCGAACAGGTCGGGCTCATGGTGAACGCGAAGAACAAGGTCGCAGGGTCGCTGTATGAGAAGCTCGGGTTCCAGACGGAATACCGGATCATGAGCAGGCCGGAGAAATGACGCCTCTCATCGTCAAAAAGTTATATACGGAACTGAGACCGCCTGACTGCGAATTAACATGGAGTACGTTTACGCTGCCCTCCTGCTTCACAAGCTCGGGAAGCCAGTCAGCGAAGAGAACCTGACCAGCGTGGTCAAGGCGACAGGCGCGGCCCCGGACGAAGTGAAGATCAAGGCGCTCGCATCCGCCCTCAGCGAAGTCAACATCGACGAGGCACTGAAGAACGCGGCCACCATGGCTGCCGCACCTGCGGCTGCTGCCGCGGCTCCGGGAGCCACAGCTGCGAAGGCGGAAGAGAAGCCGAAGGAAGAGGAGAAGAAGGAAGAAGAGGCTCTACAGGGTCTCGCTTCGCTCTTCGGTTAAGAAAGAATTTTTCCTACTCGGTCAGGCCTTTCTTCTTAGCTTCGGCTGTGAGCGCTGCGGCTTCAGCCTCGGCCCTGCCCAGGATCATAGGTGCGGTGTCTTTGGTCATGAAACCTGCCTCTACGGCGAGTGCCATGGCCTCTCTGTATGCCTTCGCCAGCACGTCCGGTGCTGTCTCCTTGGTGACGTATCCGATTATGATCGCAAGTCCCCTGGACGAGGTGTAGGCATTGACGAGGCTCTTCCTGTACTGCTCAAGGTCTATGGCGACGAGGTCTCCGGCGTAGATCAGCCCGTCCTCGTAGGCGAGCGCGATTGTGAGCCCCGCACGGACGGGCTTGATGTTCAGCTTCGAGAGGAGGCTCGCGAGCTTGGGGGTTATCTCCCCACCCTTCTTCACCGCGACGGAGTCCTTGTTGACCCAGATGCTCCCGCCTTCGATCTTGGTCTGGATCCCAGCCTCTCTGAACTCGCTCAGGACGGGGCCTGCGGGGAGGCTCGTATTGCCCGCCGGGACCATGATGTCGTCGGGGGCCTTGTCTCCTGCCCTCGCTGGGAGGAAGACCTTGTTCTTGTCAAGCGTAAGGAAGAGCTTGAACGGGTCATAGGTCGAGAAGATCAGGGCGTTCTGCCCGGTCAGATGCGATAGTAACTGGTCGGCGTTCTTGATTCCGGCCTTCTTCAGCCCGAGTATAGCTAGCTTGTTCTTTACCACGAAAACTTCCGCATGCTCACGCAGTGCCTTCCTTACGGCCATCAACTGAGAAGCCCTGACCTTCGAAAGGCTGGTGACTGCAAGCACCGGATACTTCTGGGCGAGCTCGGCGACGCGGTCCACTGTCTCCATCTTCTTCGGGTTGTGCTTCTTCTGAACCTGGACCGTTTCGCTCATTCTAGTCGACCGCCTGCTTGGAAGGCTTACCCATCGTCGTCTTTACCATTATCGTCCTGATGTTCTTGTCTCCGTTGGGGAGCTTCTTCGAGATTGCGTTAACCACCGCCAGGATGTTGTCGGCAATCTCCGGCTCGGTCAGCTTGTTGTCTCCGACCTTCGCCATGACCCCCAGGGACCCCCTGCTCCTGACGCGGATGGCGGTCCTCATCCTGTTGATCATCGCCTCGATAGGCGAGTTAGGAGGGACCGGGGTAGGTATCTTCCCCTTCGGCCCGAGCGCCTGGCCGAGGACCTTGCCTATCCTGGGCATGAGCGAGGTGTCTGCGAGGAAGAAGTCGTAGGCCCGGGCGAGCTTCTTGGCGTCCCTCTTGCTCCCTCCATAGTTCTCGAGCTGGGAGGGGTCGATGATGAGGTTGGCCTTTGCGTTCTTCGCCCTAACGGCCATGTCCCCTGAGCCGATGAAGCAGATCTTCGCCTGCTTCAAGACCGGGTGGGGGAGGTAGACTATGTCGTTGATGTTAAGGTCGGTCTTCTTGGGGTCGACTTCCTTCAGGCTGATCATTACCTCTACCGACTGGGTGAACTTCGTCTCCTTGGCCTGTTCCTTTCCTTTCTTTGCCAGTTCGGCGAGCTGCTGGTTCGAAAGCATGCACTCTCACGAATTCCTTGCCGAGGCTTGAGACATTGGTTAAAAGCCTTCCGACTTCATTTCGTGTTTTCAGGGAGGTTGGGGCACTATTGGAACTTTGCGTCCCACTTACCGGCCTCTATCTCTTTCATGAACTCCCTGGCGTCCTTGCCTTCGATCTTGACCCCCATGCTGACGCAGCTCCCGACCACTTCCTTCGCGGCTGACTTGACCGTAGCGGCATAGGAGCCGGCGATCTTGTTCTTGGCGATGCTGACGACCTTGTCCATGGTAAGGTCCCCTACGAACTCGACGTTTGGCTTGCCTGCGCCCTTCGGGATCCCTGACTCCTTGGCGATCAGCGCCGAGGTGGTCGGTGTTCCCACTGACACTTCGAACTTCTTGGTCTCGGTGTCGACTTCGACCTTGACGGGGACACGCATCCCCTTGAAGTCGCCGGTCTGTTTGTTGATCTCGTTGACGATGCCGAGGACGTTTACCCCCAGCGGCCCCAGGGCCGGACCGAGCGGCGGACCTGCGCTCGCTTCGCCTCCGGTGACCAGGACGCTGATGATCTTCTTTTCACCCATCTAATCTCACTTGGGTTGCTCCGGCTTGGCGCGCTCTACAATTTTCACATAGGACGCGTCTATGGTTATTGGCAGCGCAAATGCCGTGTCAAGCAACGACACCGTGATCTCCTGCTTCTCCTTCTCCACCCGGGTGATCTTCGCCCTCATGGTCTTGAACGGGCCTGCGACAATCTCCACCGTGTCTCCATCGTTGAGCTCCGCGACCATGGACTTCGTCACCAGGAACTTCTCTATGTCGGAGTACTGCATCATGCCCGGGATCTTGCTTCTGACGTGCTTGAACCCCTGGATGCTTTCGTCGACCACCTGGCTGTTGGGCGCCTCGAAGAGGACGTACCCCTTCCAGGTGTCAAGGGCCAAGACCGAATAGATCGGCTTGCTCTTCTGCTGGGCCCTGTTGGCCACGAAGGTTGCCACCGTCTTTTCCTGACCTCCGGTGGTCTTGACGGGGAAGATGGAGCTGTTCCTTTCTGGGTCGCTCAAAACGGACACGCTGGAATTCGCCCGACTTTCGTTGGCCTAATAACCTTACCCTCGGTCTCAGCCGAAAAAGCTACTTCCGATGAGCTTTACGAGGAAGCCTATGGTCCCCACCACAGCCACGCCCAAGGCTACAAGCTTGAGGTAGAGCATGAACTCGTCCCTGTCGCTCTTGTGGGCGAGCTTGAAGATGGCGTTGGCCGACCGGAAGAAGTCTCGGACTCCCATGCTCGAACTTGAAGCGACCCCGCTCCTCGGCTTATATGCTTAGTGTTACGATGAGAGGTCAGGGTCTGCAGCGGCTAATCCAGCGTTAATACTCCTGCCCGTCGGCCCGAGCGGTGATGATTCCTCAGGGAGAGCCGGCGACGGTGATAGTGGCCACGAACACGGACCTTGCCTCGCGGACGTTGGCCGACGCCCTCGCAGAGACGCAGGGGTTCGAGTCGACTGGGGTCGACCTGCTTGGGTATCCGGTGTACCAGAAGGGGTCATTCCTCCTCGCGAGGTTCGAGGGGACGATCGTGTTCCCGCCGGCGTTGGACGAATACTTCAACCCGCAGGCGTACATCTTCTTATCGAGGCACAGCGCCGAATCGGGCATCGCCTCGCTCACAGCCCATACCACCGGGAACTTCTCAGACGAGGCGAAGATCGGAGGGGTGGCTAGGGAGCTGGGACGCGCAGACCCTGCTCTGCTGAAGAACTACCTGATGGCGCTCTGGGGGCGTAGAGAGAAGGTCAAAGGGTACGAGATAACCATGGAAGGCACTCACCACGGCCCGACGTCTCTGCAGAAGCCGGTCCTATTCGTCGAGATGGGCTCGTCGGAGGAATACTGGGGAGACAAAAAAGCGGCGGCCGTGGTAGGAGAAGCGCTGATGGAGAGCTTGACGGAAAAGACGATTTGGACGAAGGTCGCCGTAGGTTTCGGAGGGACCCACTACCCTGAGAAGTTCATGAAGATGCAGGTCGAAGGGGACGTGGCGTTCTCCTATGTCGCCCCAAAGTATGCCCTGGGGAACATCGACGAGAAGATGGTGGGTCAGATGCTTCAGCGCTCGACGGCCCCGGTCAGGTATGCCGTCCTCGATTGGAAGGGGCTGGGTCCGCACAAGGAAAAGATTGTGACCCTCGTCAAGCAGTTCGGGCTGGAAGAGATCAGGGTCTGAGGGCGTCGAAGCCGTTCCTGCTCAGCATCAGGAAGCAGAGCAGGGCCTTGGTGGTGTGGAGCCTGTTCTCGGCCTCGTCGAATACAACAGACTGAGCGCCGTCCAACACGTCAGCGGTGACTTCCTCGCCCCTGTGGGCAGGGAGGCAGTGCTGGAATATGGCGTCCTTCTTGGCCTTGGCCATCAGGGCCTTCGTCACCTGATACTTGGGGAGGAACGCCTCCGTCCTTCGCCGCTTTTCCTCTTCCAAGCCCATGGACACGAAGGTGTCAGTGATGACGCAGTCGGCCCCCGAGACGGCTTGGGCTGGGTCAGAGACGACGAACACTGTCCCCCCGGTGGACTTCGCCATCCGTGCCGCCTGGTTGATTACTACTCGGGGAGGCTCGAATCCCCTCGGGGTCGCAGCGACGAAGTCGATCCCTGTGAGGGCCGCTCCGAAGGCCCAGGAGTTGCAGACGTTGTCCCCGTCCCCGACCCAGGCGACCTTGAGGCCTCTGAGCTTCTTCTTCTTCTCCTGAAGGGTGAGGAGGTCAGCGAGTATCTGGACCGGGTGGTGGAGGTCGCTGAGGCCGTTGATTACGGGGACGTTGGACCCCTTGGCCAGCCTTTCAAGGTCTCGGTGCTTGTTGACCCGTGCCATGATGCAGTGGACGTAGCGCGAAAGGACGTGGGCTGTGTCTTCTACAGTCTCTCCGCGGCCTAGCTGGAGCTCGTTTGAGCTGAGGCTGATAGCGTCGCCTCCGAGCTCGTTGATGGCGACCTGGAAGCTGACCCTGGTCCTAGTGCTCGGCTTCTCGAAGATCAGGGCGACGTTCTTGCCGGAGATGGCGTCGGAGCCCAAGCCTTCGCGTCTCCCATGCTTCAGCCTCGCAGCCACATTGAGTATCGACGCAAGGTCGTCCGGAGTGAGTTCTGTAAGCGTAAGGAAGTCTTTGCCTTTCATTCCTATCTCTGGCCCAGGTCCACCAGCTGCCGGATCGCCTCTTTCAATACTACTATGCTCCCGAGGTAGTCCTTGACCTCGACCATCTCTCCGTCGGTGTGGCTGGTCCGTGAAAGGCCTGGGCCGTAGGTCACGCACTCCGCGCGCCGCCTGTGGGCATAGGTGTTCATGTCCCCTGTGCCGGTCTTCCTCACTAGCCCTGGCCTTGTCTTCAGCTTCAGGAGGATGGCCCGTTGGAAGGATCGGACGAGGGCAGAGCTCGTGTCGACCTCGTAGGCTTCCGTTGGTTCCCCCGGATTGATCTCTATCTCGACCCCCTCGTCAGTCTGGTTCGCCACGTACCGGATCTCGCTGACCGCCTCGGACGAGGGTATCAGAGGCGGGAGCCTGAGGTCGAGGGTGGCCTCGCATGTGTTCGGGATGACGTTGTGGTAGGTACCCGCCTTCACAAGCGTCGGTGAGACGGAGAGGGACCTGAAGTGGTCCCCCTGGATCTCCTTGGATCGCTCGTAGAGTTTGAGCCTCGAGAGCAGGAGGGTGAACTCGTCGAAAGCGCTGCGCTGGGCCCATGGGGACCCGGCGTGTCCCCCGGCCGTCTTGACGGTGACGTAGAGGCTCACCCTGCCGCGGTAGCCGATGGTGATCTTGTTGGCCCCGCTGGGCTCGCCGAAGACCGCGTAGTCGTAGACCCCTCCGTTCTTGATCAGCTCCTCGATGCCCGCGCCTTCTCCTTCCTCCTGGGTCGCTCCGGCGAACGTCACCCTGATCCCTGCGTCTGCCGCCCCGGCCCCTGCGAGGAGAAGGGCGCACAATGGAGATTTCGCGTCGGCGGCACCCCTGCCGTAGACCCTCCCTTCCTTCCTGATGACTGGGAGCTTCCCGGGGACTGTGTCCATGTGCCCGCAGAGGAGGAGCTTCGTCTTCCCGCTCCCGATCTCCCCGGTGGCGTTACCGGCCTTGTCGATGTGGACCTTCGAGTACCCTAGCCTTTCCATCTTCTCGGCTAGGAAGTTCGCAAGCCCTGACTCCTGGGTCGTGGGAGAGTAGATCCTGAGGGCTTCGAGCAGCACGTTGACGGGGCTGTCCGCCGCGTCTGTCATCTTTTCTGGACCGAGATCAGATAATCAATAACCATTCCGGGGATGTCAATCCCGGTGGCTGGGACGGTGTTCTTGAACTCCGTTGTGTTGTTGACTTCATGGACCAGCAGCCCGTCCTCTCCCTCCATCAGGTCGACGCCCACGAACTCCCCGCCGACTGCCTTGGCGGCCCTCACCGAAAGGTCATCGAGCTCGGAGGTGATCTTGCACTTCTCGGCTTTGCCCCCCCTCGCCGTGTTGGTCCTCCAGTCGGTGCCGGAATACCTGTAGATTGCGGCGATTGTCTGGTCCCCGATGACGAAGGTGCGTATGTCCCGTGGAGGCCGCTTCACGAACTCCTGGAGATAGTAGATCTGGTACAAGGGGAACATGTGCTCCCTGTCCTCGATGACGGCTTTGGCCGCGTCCTTGTCCCTCAGCAGAGCGGAGAGCCTCCCCCAGCTCCCGACCACCGGCTTCACCACCACGGGGTACCCCATCTGCTCTATGGACTGGAGCGCCGAGTCCTCGGCCATGGCCATGACTGTCTTTGGGGTGGGAATCTTGTTCCTGACCAGGGCTAGGGACCCAAAGAGCTTGTTCCCGCAGACCCAGGCGCAGGCGAAGGAGTTGACGACCCTGTGCCCGACCGATTCGAGCGCGGCGGTCGAGTGGACGTTTCGGAAGTAGCTTACGCACCTCTGGAGGACCACCCTGTCGGAAAGAGGCAACTCGCAGGAATTCAGGGTGATAGAGAGGTCTTTGGAGTCGACGAGGTTGACCCTGACGCCGCGCTTCTCAGCGGCGCCAACGATCGCCTTCTCCTCCCATCGTACGGTATCGTAAAGTAGCGAGAAGGATTGCGCCCGCTCACTCGCCCCAGTCCTCTTCCTCCAGCTCAGCCTGTCGGAGAGTGAAGAGTCCTCCTCCCGACTGTTCCCTGACCAGTTCGAAGGTCGTCCCGCACTCCTTGCAGGACACAATCTCGCCCTGGATGGCGTCGGCTGGGATGGCGACCTGGGCGTCGCATTCGATGCAGTTCATCATTCGCTGTAATTCCTCCTCCCCATGGGTGATAACCGGTGTGGATAAAACGATATTCGGCCGAAATCAGCGAATTGTGCGGAGGACCATGGTGGTGTTCGTTGCTGTCACACCGCCGGCCCGACGGATACCTTCGATGGTGGTGTTCACTTCGCCGATATTCGCACCCTTCACTATGACGGCGACGTCGAACTGGCCAGCGGTCTCGTAGACGGATTCCACTCCTTTGATGTTCCGTATTTTCTCGCTCACCTGGCGGGTCGGGGTCGAAGGGTCGACCGATACCCAGGTTATGGCGCTGCTCTGGTCTTTGTCGTCGATGTCGACGGTGAACCGCCTGATCCTCCCGGTCGCCTTGAGGTTGTCTATCCTTCGCCTTACTGCCGACTCCGAAAGCCCGAGCTTGGTCGCGATTTTCGTGTTGGGCGCCCGGGCGTCCTCCCTAAGGATCCCGAGCAGCAGGTCGTCTATCCTTTCAGAGTCTGCTTGCTTCCTCTTCGCCAATTACCCGCTCCAGCACCTCCAGGCCCTTCGATATTTGGCTCTCCTCAATCACCAGTGCGGGCAGGAACCTGAAGGTGTCCCTCCCTGAGTAGGCCATGATCAGTCCCTTCGATTCGGCGGATAGCAACTGGGAGTGGATGTCTACCCGCATCTGAAGTGCGAGCATGAGCCCCAGGCCCCGGACCTCCTTGGCCAACTTGTGCCCCGAAGCTATCCTCGAGAGGCCCGCTTTCATCTTCTCCCCCTTCTCCATCGCCTGCCTGGGAAGATCGTTCTTCGTGATGAAGTCGAGGGTCGCAGACCCGGCGGCGCAGGACAGGGGGTTTCCGGCGAAGGTGCTGGTGTGCTCGCCTCCCTTGAGGCTCCCGGCCACGGCCTCTGTCGCGACTGCCGCTCCGATGGGGAGCCCTCCACCGAGCCCCTTGGAGACGGTCATGATGTCGGGGACGACCCCCCAGTGCTCGGAGGCCCACATCTTCCCAGTCCTCCCCAGGCCGCTCTGGATTTCGTCCAGAATCAACAGTGTGCCCTTCCTGTCGCAGATCTCTCTGACCTGTCTGAAGTAGTCCGCGGGAGGGACGATTACCCCACTTTCTCCCTGGACAGGCTCGGCGAGTACAGCTGCAGTGTCCTCATTCACAAGCTGCTCGAGCGAATTCGGGTCCCCGTACTCTGCGAAGTCGAACCCCTCCAGGAGCGGGCCGAAGGGGTCCCGATACTTCTTGTTCCAGGTGGCGGACAGGGAGCCGAATGTCTTTCCATGGAAGGCACCTTTCATCGAAACGATTTTCTTGCGGCCGGTGTGGCGCCTTGCGAGCTTGATGGCGGCCTCGACGGACTCCGTCCCCGTGTTGGCGAGCAGGACCTTGCTCAGCCCTTTGGGGGAGACCTTCACCAGCCGCTCCATGAACTCCGCTCTGGCGTCGTTGTAGAATGTGCCGTGGAGAGTGATGAGCTTGTCTGCCTGTTCCTTGACGGCCGCGATCACCGAGTCGTTGCAGTGTCCGACGAGGGCCACACCGATTCCGGTCATGAAGTCGAGGTACTCCTTCCCGTCGGAGTCCCAGACGGTGGATCTCTTGCCCCTGACGATGGTGAGGGGGAACTTCTTGAAGGCCTGAGCGCCGAACTTCTCTTCGAGCTCTTCTATCCTGTTCATTGGTTGCTGATCACCGTGCAGTTGTCATGTGCCAAGGCCTTCGTCAACGGCCCGTCCCTCTTTCCCGAGCAGATCAGCGCTTCCTTGACCCCTCCCTCGACTGCCTCCACCGCGGCCATGACCTTCTTCTGCATGCCGAAGCCAATCTTCGGGAGCTTCGCGGAAGCCTCGGCAGGGGTCAGGTGGGGGATCAGGCTTTCGTCGAGCTCCAGTCCGTCTACGTTCGTCAGGAATACCACAGAATCCGCCTTCACCCCAGTGGCCACGGATGAGGCGGCCCTGTCACCGTCGACGTTCAAGGGCTCCGCCGACTCCCCCGCGGCGACTGGCGATATGACTGGGATGTAGCCCTGAGACAGGAGTGTTTCCAGCAGAGATGAGTTGACCCCTACGACCTTCCCCGTGTATCCGCCTTCGATAGCCACCTTCCTCCCCCGATCGTCCATTATGACAAGCTTCGTCTTTCGCTTTCCTTGCAGGAGGAGTCCGTCGGCCCCGGCAAGAGAGATGCCCTTCAGGCCGGCCTTGTCGAGGGAGGAGACAAGCCGCTTCGCAAGTAGGCCGCTCATCACCATCTGGTAGATCTCTGCCGTCTCCCTGTCGGTGTAGCGGCTGCGTATCCCTTCGGGGGACACGACGAACCTCTGCTCCTTGCCTAGGCGGGTGGCATACTGCGTCACCACGTCTCCGCCCCCGTGGACTATCATGATCTGATGGGCAGGAGCCAGGGTCGCGACGTCGCCGATGAGGGCCTCCGGCACCCTTTCCTTCATGAGGCTCCCTCCGATCTTGACCACTATCCTCATGATTGTTACACCGGGTGGAGCGGCGCCATGGCGAGCCCAGTCTTTTCGTCGAGGCCTAGCATCAGGTTCATCGACTGGATGGCGTTCCCTGCCGCACCCTTGATCAGATTGTCCGTCGCAGAAAGTGCGACGAGCCGTCCGGTCCTCTCCTCGGGTTCGAAGCCGATGTCGCAGAAGTTCGAGCCGATGACAAGCTTGGGGTCGGGGAGCCTGAAGGGGCCCTGCTTGTCCCTGACGAGGCGGATGAAGTAGCTCCCGGTGTACATAGAGCGGTAGGCCTTCCAGACGTCCAAGGGTTTGACTGGGTTGTCGGTGAAGAGATGGGAGGTGATGAGGATCCCCCTCACCATGTTGACGGCGTGGGCGGACATGGAGACCTTGACTTCCTCTCCTGCCATGGCGGCGAGGACCTGCTCGATCTCCGCCGAGTGCCTGTGGCCGGAAGGCTTGTAGGGCCTGACGACGTTGAACCTCTCGGAGAAGTGGGTCGAGAGGGAGGGCTTCCCCCCCGCCCCGGACGAGCCAACCTTTGCGTCCACGATGATGTGGTCTCTGTCTATGCCGAGGCTCTTCTCTTTGAAGAGGGGCGCCAGGGCGAGGATGGCCGTTATCGCCATGCAACCGGGGGAGGATATCAGCCGGGCTCCCTTCACCTGGTCGCGGTTGATCTCGGGGATTGAGAAGACGAACTTCTCGAGGAGGTCCGGCCTGGGATGGTCGTAGCCGTACCACTTCGGATACTGGCCCTTGTCGCTGAGCCGGAAGTCGGCGCTCAGATCTATGACCTTGAGGCCCGCGTCGGCTATCTGTGGCACGATCTTCACCGACTCTCCGTGGGGGAGCGCCGCGAAGACTACGTCCGAGCTGGCGATGACCTTTGAAGCGTCGTTAGTTGAGAACTTCAGCTCAGTCGTCCCCCTCAGGTTCGGATGGACCCGAAAGACGTACTCTCCTGCGTACTTCCGCGAGGTCGCGGCCGTCACTTCGACTTCTGGGTGCTGTAGTAGCAGGCGTAGAAGCTCCCCTCCGATGTAGCCCGACGCGGCCAGGATGCCCACTCTGACCATGCTATCTCCTCGAGGACTGCGCTACGTACTTGATGAGCTGGGCGGGTATGTCGGTGTCCACAGCGGATTGGGCTCCCTTGAACTCCACCGTATTGTTGACCTCATGGACGATGTACCCTGATTCGGGCTCCATCGCATCGACCCCGAGGATCCCCCCGCCCACGGCCTCCGCCGCGGAAAGTATGATCTCCTTCAGCTCCTTGTCGGGCTTGAAGGCCTTCGATACTGCGCCTCGGGCCACGTTGGTCCTCCACTCCCCCGGTGGCGCGATCCTGTGCACGCATGCGATGATGCTGTCCCCTGCGACTATCGCCCTGATGTCACGTGGTGGCCTCTTGATGTACTCCTGCAGGTAGTACATGTGCTGCTCCTGCGGGTTGGCGAGCTCTTCCTTGAACTCGATCAGGGACTGCATCGTGGCCCTGTCGCGGACGACAGTCACCATCCTTCCCCAGCTCCCCGTGAACGGCTTGAGGACGAAGGGGTAGCCGAGCTCCTCCGCGGCCTCCTCGGCGCCTTCTGGAGACAGGGCTAGCATTGTCCTCGGGGTTGGGACGCCGGCGTTCGAGAGGGCGATGCTCGTGGCGAGCTTGTTGCTGCAAGTTTCGGCCACTGCGCTGCTGTTGATCACTCTCAGCCCGGAGCCTTCAAGGGCCTGGGTAAGCAGAGAGGACCTGTAGTGACTGATGCACCGCTGCAGGACGACGTCCCCGAACTCGGGGCGTGCCTTCGGGACTTCGAAGACTAGGCCCTTCACGTCGATTAGACTGGCGTCTAGGCCGGCCGCTTTAGCGGCGTCGCTGAGAGCCTTCTCTTCCCACCTCAGCCTGTCGAAGGTGATGGTCAGCTTCACTTATTCTCCCCAGTCCTCTCCTACTTGCTCGGCCGGCTTCAGGAGCACGTTGCCGTTCGATATTTCGGCCACCTCGTACTCCGTCGAGCAATCCTTGCACGAGACTATCTCCCCTGCTATGGCGTCGTTGGGGACGGTCAGTGCAGCGCCGCATTCTTTGCAGCTAGTGTTCAATCTTCGTTTTCACCTCCCGGGCCATGCCCGATGCGATCGAGTTCAGCTTCTTCTCCGCCGTCCTCAGGGATGAGTTCAGCCCCGAGAGGGCGGATCTGTTGAGCGCCAGTTCCTTCTGTCTAATCTTCAGCTCTGATACGATGAACTTGGGGTTGCTCCCACCTTCTGTTGCGATCTGTTGTAGGAACTTCCGCGGCTCCAGAATCTCCTTCGCGGTGTCGGCGTCGATAGTCACCCGCTTTCCGAGCTTCGCTGAGACCCTTCCGATGTATGACTGGGCGACTTCTGGGAGTGGCTTGCCAGTCTCTATCGATGTCCTGACAAGCTGCCCGACGATGGCGTGGGCCTGGCGGAATGAAATACCGTGTTCCTTCACAAGGTAGTTGGCCAGCCCGACGGCCGTCGAGTTGTCGTTGGCGATAGCCCTATCCATCGATTTCGACTTGACCTTCATGGAAGCGACCATCCCGGAAAGGACCTTGAGCGAGGCAGTGGTGTCGTCCATGCCTCTCCAGACCTGTGGAGTGACTTCCTGAAGGTCGAGGTTGTAGGAGTATGGGAGGGCCTTGAGAATCGCGCATGCGGCAACCAGGTCCCCTAGGACAGACCCGGCCTTCGCTCTGACCATTTCGGCGGCTACTGCGTTCTTCTTCTGCGGCATGATGCTGCTGGAGGCAGCGTAGGCATCGTCAAGTTCGACGAAGCCGAACTCGGCTGAGCTCCAGAGGATCAATTCCTCCGCGAGCCTGCTGGCGTCGAGCATCGTCATGGTAGCACACGAGAGCGCCTCCACCGCCACGTCTCTGGACGAGACTCCGTCCATGGCGTTCCTCACCAGCCCGGAAAAGCCGAGAGACTGGGCGACAAGCCTCCGGTCGATGTTGAGTGCGGTACCTGCCATGGCTGCCGAGCCCATCGGAGAGAGGTTGACCCTGGAGTAGAGTTGGAGGGCCCGCTCGGCGTCGCGCTGAATAGCGTCGAAGTGAGCGAAGAGGTGGTGCGCCAGAGTCACAGGCTGTGCCCTTTGCAGATGAGTGTACCCGGGGATGAGGGTTGAGCCGCTTCTCCCAATGATCTTGAGCAAAGAAGCCTGAAAGTCAGCGATTGCACCGACGAGGGCGGCTACTTGCGACCTGAGCTCCATCCGGAGGGCCGTGGCGACCTGGTCGTTCCTACTCTTGCCGTAGTTGAGGAACCCTGCCGTTTCTATCCCCAATGAATCCACCGCCTTCTGCTCGAGGAGCTGATGGAAGTCCTCCGCCTTGGCGTCTGGCGAAATTTCGGACGGGGCCGTGAGGAGGAACTTCACGCACTTCGAACCGACTTCGTGGCTTACCTCCCCTGACCTGACAAGCGCCAGCATGTGGGCCGTGTTCACCGCGATGACATGGCGGGCGATGCGTCCGTCCGCAGACATCGAGGAGGTGAACGCGAGGGCCGCTTCACTGGGCTTCCTTAGCCTTGGTCCTCTGATGTCCAATCCCTGTTTTTTCCTCAACTTGAGAGTTCAGGCCGGCGGCGACACGCGACTGGAGGCCCCAGAGCTCGATGAAGCCGACGGCACTCCTCTGGTCGAACTTGGAACCTCGCCCATAGGTGGCTAGGCCCAGGTCGTAGATCGAGTACTCGGACGATCTCCCGACTACGCGCATGGAGCCCTTGTAGAGCTTCAGCCTTACTGTGCCGGTGACCCTATGCTGGGTGGCCGAGATGAACCGGTCCAGCGCCAGGCGTAGGGGCTCGAGCCAGAGGCCGGAGTAGACCAGCCAGGCCCACTCCCTCTCCACCTGGGCCTTGAAGTCCAGCTCGTGCCTCGTAAGGACGAGCTTCTCCAGATCCCGGTGGGCTTCGATTATCACCGTGGCCGCGGGGCACTCGTACACCTCGCGCGACTTTATCCCGACCAGCCTGTCCTCGATGTGGTCGATCCTCCCGACCCCGTGAGAACCGGCGAACTGGTTGACGTAGCTCACGAGCTTTAGGAGCTCCATCGACCTACCGTTGACCTTGGTCGGGATCCCTTCCTGGAATGTGATATCTAGGTACCCCGGTTCGTCCGGCGCCTCTTCGGGGGCCAGGGTCCATTCGAACGCTTCTTCCGGGGGCTCGTTGTTCGGGTTTTCCAAGGGCCCGCTCTCGATAGACCTTCCCCAGATGTTCTGGTCGACGCTGTAGATCGACTTCGACGGCTTGATCGGGAGGCCTTTCTTCTGGGCGTAGAGTATCTCCTCGTCCCTGCTCATGTTCCACTCGCGGACGGGAGCGATCACCTGGAGAGAGGGGTTCATCGCCCTCACTGTGACGTCTATCCTAACCTGGTCGTTCCCCTTCCCAGTGCACCCGTGGGCCACGGCGTCGGCTCCCTCCCGTTCGGCCACCTCGACGAGCTTCTTCCCGATAAGCGGTCTGCCGAGGGCCGTGCTGAGGGGGTACTTCCCCTCGTACATGGCGTTGGCCATTATCGCTGGGACAATGTAGTCCTTGAGGAACTCCTCCCTGGCGTCGATGGTATAGTGGTTCTTCGCCCCAATCTGCCTGGATCGCTTCCCTATCTGCTCCATGTCGTCCCTCTGGCCCAGGTCGAGGGTCACGGTCACGACGTCGGCGTCATACTTCTCCTGAAGCCACTTGACGCAGACTGAGGTGTCCAGTCCACCGGAAAAAGCGAGAGCAACGGTCCTACGCAATTCTTGTGAATTGGCTGAGTCGTTGAATCCTTTTATAGGTTATGGACAGGAAAATAACAAATTGGTCAAGCATGACCAAAAACTGGCCAAAGCCGTTTCCGTGACCCGGGCCGTTAGGGACGAGGTAGGGTCAGACCTCTCGATCCAGGATGCGATCATGAGAGACTACGTCAACCTGAGCGCCCTGGCGAGGATCCTAGTTCCCAAGGTTGCCCTGAGGACAGGCAAGCGGGTCAAGGACGTAAGCGAGGTTGGGATCGCCACGGCACTCAAGAGGCTGGAGGGTTCCTATACCGTCAGCTCCCCGCGGATAAGCAAGGTCATCGGGAGGAGCACTGTCAATGTGAGGACCCATGTCTCCAGGATATCCGTCGAGAAGACCAGGAGGACACTCCAGACCATGAGCCAGCTCCTTTTTACCTACTCTGACGACTTCATCCAGGTCTCGGAATCGCTTTCTTCGATCACCCTGATCTTCGACCAGCGACTCCATGCCAGGGTGAAGAGGTCCCTCGGGAGCGCCGAGTTCCTCGAGGAAGGAGAAGGAGGAGCGGCGATAACTGTGCACAGTCCCGAAGAAATCCAGACGACCCCCGGGTGCATCAGCGCATTCTACAACCAGCTCTCGAGGAGGAAGGTCAACGTGGAGGACACGGTGAGCTGTTACACCGACACCATAATGGTGGTGGACATGAAGGACGCGAGCAGGGCCTTCGAAGCCCTCACGGAGCTAGTGGGGGAAGAAGCGAAGAAGATGGAAGACGCGGCATGAAGCATACAGGATAAGAAAGGGCAGGGGCGGCGGAACTCTGTTGAAGATAACAGTCTGCGAGATGCCTGACGACCCCGAAGAGTTCTCCGGCGCATGGGAAAGGTTGGCCAGGCACGTCAGGAGAGAGTCGAGTGACTTCGTCCTCCTCCCCGAGATGGCGTTCTACTACTGGTTCTGCGCCGGACCGAAGTTCGAAGCTGGCGTCTGGAGGGATGCGGTGCGCGCGCACGGTGAATGGGGCAGGCGAATCGCCGAACTGGGGACGTCGGTGGTCTTGAGCTCGAGGCCGGTCGAGAGAGGAGGGAGGAGGCTGAACGAGGGTTTCGTCTGGACCGAGAGGGATGGGGTAAGAGGGGTCCACTTCAAGAACTATCTTCCGAACGAGCCAGGTTACTACGAAGCCAGATGGTATGAGAGAGGGAACAAGCCGTTCATTCCCTTCGAGGCGTCGGGGTGGAAGGCAGGGTTCATGATCTGCAGCGACCTGTGGTCGATGGCCAACGCGAGGTCCTACGGGAAGAAAGGCGTGCAGCTCATCGCGGTGCCCAGGGCGACTGGGGCGCGGAGCGTCGACAAGTGGGTCGCAGGGGGGAGGGTGGCGGCAGTGATTGCTGGGGCGTACAACGCCTCGTCAAACCGGACGGGGAGCAGGGGAGAAGCGACATTCGGCGGGCATGGGTGGGTGGTTGGGCCCGATGGAGACGTGATGGGGCTGACCTCGAAGGCGAAGCCTTTCGTCACTGTGGATGTCAAGAAGTCGGATGCTGACAAGGCGAAGTCCACCTACCCGCGGGATTCCCTGTATCTGGACTAGGCCTCGAGAAGCGAGCCTAGGAACTTTTCAGTGTCGAAGGGGATTAGATCTTCGTAGGACTGCCCTACCCCCAGGAACAAGACTGGCTTGCCGGTGGAGTAGACGATCGACAGTGCGGCACCACCACGGACGTCGGCGTCGGCCTTGGTCAAGATGGCGCCGTCGAAGCCTACGTGCTGGTTGAAGAGCTCGGCCTGCGACACGGCGTCGTTCCCCGTGAGGGCGTCTGCGACGAATATCCGGAAGTCAGGCTTGACGACTCGGACTATCTTGGCCATCTCCTCCATAAGGTTCTGGTTGGTCTGCATCCTGCCAGCCGTGTCTATGAGCAGGCAGTCGACGTGGTGGGCCTTCGCATAGAGGACCCCGTCCCTCCCCACGGCGGCCGGGTCCGCGCCGTAGCGCTGGGAGATCACCTTGACTGAAAGTCTCTCTGCGTGCTCCGTGAGCTGCTCGATGGCACCAGGCCTGTGGGTATCCCCGGCGGCGCAGACGACCGACAGCCCGTTCTTCTGCATGAACCTCACCATCTTGGCCACTGTCGTGGTCTTCCCTGTTCCGTTTATCCCAAGGAAGAGAATCACGTAGGGCTCTCCCGCCTTGCTCTTCTCCTTGATGTTTGCCACGAGGTCAACCTTACCTGCCTTGGCGAAGGCATCCTGAAGGAGGGTCGCCAGCCTCTCTCCGACCACCTCTGATGGCTCCGCTGCGCGGTCCACCTTGGTGCCGGTGATGCTCTTCTGGACCTCGTTGGTCAGGGCTTCGGCTACGCTCTGGGCGACGTCGCTCTCGATAAGGGATAGTTGGAAGTTGAATGCGACGTCATCGAGGTCCTTGTCGGTGAGCTCCTTCTCCTTAACGGCGCTTGTGACCGATGAGAACGCCTGCTTGAGCCGCTCGAACAAGAGGCTACTCCTGCTGGCTTCTTGCCACTAGGTTGTTCAGGAGGTCTCTGTCCGCATTGAGCCTCTCGGCAATCTGGTTCCTTTGGCCGACGATGGAGACGACCGTCTTCTCCACGTCCCGGCTCCTCTCCTCGAGCATGGCCACTGCCTCCTCCTTCGGCTTCTCGATTACGACGTTCGCGCCCACGCTGACCAGCACTTTGTTCGTCGAGGGCGGCTGAGAGCGCAGCATGGCTCCACCGCCGATCTGAGTTAGCACTTCAGAGCCTGACCCGCCGTCAAGCCCCTTGATCGAGTCGAGGGCGGCCCGGCTTTCCAAGAGGGCCCTCTCAAGGAGGTTCTGCCTTGCAGCCAGCTCGTTGTAGGTGCTCTCAAGGACCCTGATTTCGACGACGAGAGCGTTCACTGTCTCTTCAGCGGTCGGCTGCTTGCTCATTTCAGAATTTTTCAGACGCTCAGTGCCCGCGTTATAAAGACGAGCTCGGGTCCGGTCGTCTGACTCCCGACAATCGCGTTCTTTGAGTTGGCGACGATCCCCGAGGCCACGAATGGGACTCCTCTGTTCACCGACGTGGGGTAGGCATCGACGCCGAGTACAGAGCTGAGCCTTTCAACCTCCTTCTCGTCGAGCCCGGGATAGACCGCCGCACCTCTGCCGGTCGCGACCACGAACGAGCCGACCTGATAGTACTCGCCTATGGGGGTCCGCTCGACCTCAGTCCCGAGGACGTCCCTGACCTGGGCGACGGCCCTTCCGTCGAGGGCTGGCGACACCAGGGCGCATTTGTCGTTGGCCGCCACGAGGTTCCCCACCGCTGTAAGCTTCGATTCGAGCCGCTCTATCGGCAGGCCTGTGGCGGCGCTGATTTCGGCCAACTCGAAGTCATCCGCAAGCCGCGAGACCAGGATGCCTTTGCCGTTCATCGAGACAAGGGGCCCGAGGAGCCTCGACTCGCCTATCGAGGTGGGGACTGCGGTGACCTCCAAGCTCGCACACAGCTTGTCGGACTTCGTCTGGGCGAGGCCCTTCGGCACAAGCAGGAACTTGTCGTTCGCCTTCAGGAATACGCCAACGTTGGGGCTCCTGTAGATGTCTATCAGGTGCAGACCCATTCGGTCACACTTTTTCTGACTCGGGCGGGAGCTTCACCTTGACGACCCCGTCCTCGTCTCGCTCCATCTCGAGCGTCAGACGTCGAGGGGGGTGTCGTATGCCCTGGGCCCAAATCAGCTCGTTGACTTCGGCGTCGATGCTCACCTGCCGCGCCTTCATGTGGCGGGTGGCGAACTCTCTGATGACTATGATCGCCTTCTTTGCCCTCCTGTAGGGAGGAGCCTCGTAGACCACGCCAAGCGGGACGGTGTATGTCCTAGTCAGCTCTTCCATTTTTTCAGACATTTGCTATCACTTGAGCCCCAACTTGCGCTGCCTCCAGTTCCTGCGCTTCGGGTTGGTCCTGACCCTGCGGTCCGTCCTGACTATGACCCAGGTGGGGACGGAGCGGGAGCGCTTGCCTGCCTTCGCCAGCCTGTTCTTCTTTGAAGTGTCCTTCACTCTCGCCATTCTATGCTCGCCTTATCTTGATCTCCCGCTTCTTGTCCTGTAATGCGGCCAACATCTGCTTGATCTGCTCGTCGTCCACCGCTGCTCTCAGCTTCCCCGAGGAGGCGAGTTGGATCACGTACTCTTCGATGGACGAAGCGAGGCTGGGGTTGACCATCTTCACGTTGGCCAGGCGCTGTCGTGCTTCGGAGGTCATGGCCATCCTTAGCGTCCCTTCCCTCATCATCTTCCGTTCCTGGGAGTCCTTGTCAGGCTGCCTCTGGGGCTGGTCGGACATCTCTAAGCGTACCTCGCCAGGGCCTTGTTGTCAGCAACCATCGAGGTGAATATTTCCCTGCTTGCCTTGTCGAGCATGGCGCGTCCCTTTGGAGTGAGGACCCGCCCCTTGGGGGACTTGGCCACGAGCTCAGCCTGCTCGAGCTGCTTGAGTATCTTCCTGATTGATGAACCCCCGGCGTCCCTGTGATGCTTGGGGTAGTAGTGGAGGGCCTTGGTCCCGCCGTAGGCACGTGTGAGGTCAGTCATGCCGACGGGGCCATGGAGGTAGAGTTTGCGGAGAAGCGAGGCTGCCCGGGTGAACCACCATTCAGAGTTGGTTGGGGAGCGTTCAGCGTGGGAGCCAGTCTTTACCCAGCGCGACCAGTCGGGTTGCTCCATCCCTGGGAGCCCTTTCACTTGCACCGCTAGGGCGGATATCAGCTTGCCGGACGGGACGTCGTGAGCACTTACCATAACGTTTCACGAAAGCAATTTTCCGAGCCTCGCTCTACCATATTTAAGCTTCCTCGATTATTTTCCTGTTTACGTGGCCGCAATCGGCGCAGGTCACTCGAAGGATCGTGACCTTCCCGTGGCCCAATCTCACTCTGGCGTTGACCCCGGGGACCAGGAGGCCCTTGCACCCCCGGCAGGTGAACCTCGTAAGAGATGGGCCCAGGCGGACGTTGAACCTGAGCTTGACCTTCCTGGCGAGAGCCGCCTGCTGCTTCGCCGTGGCTGGGTTTGTGTGCGACAGGCTCACCGCCGATTCGGTCAGTAGCCTGACGACTGAAGCCGCATCTTCCTTCTTGCCCCCCTGCGGTTTCACGGCTCGCACTCCTCACGGAAGCACTTAATGGTGCTATCCTGCTCAGTCCGCTCAGTTGCTCAACTTCGTCCTCGCGGAGTCGGCCCTGGAGCTTGTGCCGAAGGAGATCAGGAAGCTCCCGGCGGTGGCGAGCGACGCCAAGCGCAGACAGAAGGATGCTTCGGAGATCCTCCTTGACAGGAGCTTCCATCATTCGGCCATGGAGAGGCTGAAGGATTCGGAGAAGAGAGGGCGGCCGGACCTTGTTCATGTTACTTTGCTGAGCGTGACAGGTACGCCGCTCTACCTGGATGGATTGGTGAGGGTGTTCGTTCACACCTACGATGGCGTCGTTCTTGAGATTGCGGAAAAGACGAGGATCCCGAAGAACTACATCAGGTTCAGAGGTCTGATGGAGGAGGCACTCCGCGAAAGGCCGCGGCAGGGCCTAATCATGGTCCAATCGATGAGCGTGAAGGAGTTAGTCAGAAAGGTTCGACCTGACGTCGTCATTGGGCTGACGGTGCAGGGGAAGCAGATGCCGATCGAAGAACTGGCCCGCAAGCTGTCCTCAGTCAAGGAACCGTGCGTGGTGATGGGGGGCTTCCCTCATGGGCACTTTTCAGCCGAGACGACCACCGCGGTAGACGAGCTTGTCAGGGTGCACTCGAAGCCGCTCGAGGCCCACATCGTGGCGGCCAGGATGATTTACGAAGTAGAGAAGGTGCGACAAAAATTGAACGATTAGGATCGGCTGACAGAATCGGTGACATTCTTCATATTTGTCTATCCTTTCTGCTGTTGACAGATGGTATGGTAAACAGGATGAAGTGAAGCGGATTCACTGGCTCCACGCATCTCTCCCCCTTCTTGTCCTCTTGCAAAGAGTCCTTTACTCTGGTCATTGAATTGCACAAGAAGACTCGTAGGCCTTATAGTTTCTGTGCTGGTCCTTGGTTCCGGTCGAAGTGACATGGCATATGCAACAATAAGTGTCAATCTCAAGAATCAGCTGGCCAAAGGGTAATTAGCGTTGGCTGAAGCGGCACTTGATGTGCGGTCGTCGTCCAGTCCTATCTGAGGGGAAAATCTGGTCTAGGACATCAGCCCTCCAAGCTGATAACCTGGGTTCAAATCCCAGCGACCGCACAGTTTCCTCTCTCTCCTGTAGGCTGAGCTACATGAGAAGGGCTCCCTGGGAGAGCCTGGATGGGCGCGTGAGTGTTCATGTAGAGAAAGCCCTTTTCTGGGAATTCCCCGGCAGCCGACAGTTACTCAGACTTCCACTCACGCCAGAAACGGAGTGAAGGGTGTCATTCCTTCTCAAGTCACCCCACAACGGGTATATCCTACAACTCAGTTCTTGACTAGTCGGAATCCATGTCCCAGAGCGAGCGCAGACTAGCAGCGATAATGTTCACCGACATGGTTGGTTACACGGCTTTGGGACAGAGGAACGAATCGCTTTCGCTTGCCCTTGTCGATGAGCAGAGGAAACTGATTAGGTCGATTCTGAGCAGACACAACGGTAGAGAGGTCAAGACGATCGGAGACGCATTCCTCGTGGAGTTTCCCAGCGCTTTGGAAGCCGTTAGATGCGCCTACGACATCCAGAGGGCGATAAGGGAGTTCAATCTCTCTGTCGCTTCTGAAAACAGGATTCATTTACGGATAGGCGTCCACGTCGGGGAAGTAGTCGAGTCCGAGGGGGACATCTCCGGGGACGCTGTCAACGTCGCATCAAGAATAGAGCCCCTTGCAGATGACGGGGGCGTCTGCTTCACCCAGCAAGTGTACGACCACGTCCACAACAAGCTCGACGTCCCGCTAGTAGGTATGGGGAAGATGAGCCTCAAGAATGTGGGCGAGCCGATCGAAGTCTACAGGATGACGATGCCACCGGAGCAGAGCGTAAGTGTCTCCGGGGTCTTGAACAAGCGTCGGGTTGCCGTAATGCCGTTGATCAACATGATATCCGACCCAAGTGAAGAATACTTCGCGGATGGGATGACCGAGGAGCTCATCTCGGCCGTCTCCAAGGTGAGAGAGTTCGAAGTCATCTCGCGCACCTCCGTGATGCAGTACAAGAACAAGGCAAAGAATGTGGCCGAGATAGGCCGCGAACTGAACGTCGGGACGCTGTTGGAGGGGAGCGTGAGGAAGTCGGGGAACCGAGTAAGGATAGCCGTCCAGTTGATAGACGCCAACAGTGACAAGCACCTGTGGGCCGAGAACTACGACAGGACCCTCGAAGACGTCTTCTCCATCCAGAGCGACATAGCGCAGACCGTGGCCACCGTGCTGAAGGTCACGCTACTGGAGGGCGACAGGAAAAGGCTCGAAAGGGCACCGACGAAGGACCCAGAGGCGCACGCGTTGTTTCTAAAGGGAAGAGCTTTAGGACTTCGGAACACGGACGTATCTCTAAAGGAAGCTGCCGAGTTCTATGAAAGGGCCATTGAGAAGGATCCTCAATTCGCCTTGGCGTACGCATGGCTGGCTTATACGATCAACTTAATGGGATTCTTTGAGTTCACTCGACCCATGGAATCATTCAAGAATGCCGAGGAGTTCGCCAGGCACGCGATCGAGTTGGATCGGTCGCTTCCCGAGGCCTACACTTCGCTGGGTTTGGCCCTGTTCAATCAATGGCATTTCAAGGCCGCCGAGGCAGAGCTTGACCGCGCAATCGAACTAGACCCAAACTCCGCGACAATCCTGATCGGTCAAGCCAGTGTAATGTCGATGAGGAGGCGTTTCGAGGAGTCCGCGAGGTTCGCGAGGAGGGCGTTGGAACTCGACCCCCTTTCGCCGGATACGCTCCAGTCAGCGGCAACCTGGCTCCTGTATTCCGACCACCCCGATGAAGCTATCCCCCTATTCAGGAAGGTGCTAGAAATCGACCCCGAATCGGCGTTCGCGCGGAGCAACATCGGCGTAGCATACGTCCGGAAGGGGATGCTCGACGAGGGCATAGCATCGATCCGCGAAGCGCTTAGGATTGCCAAGGGTCCGGTCAGCGACCTTGCTTACGGGCTGGGCAAGGCTGGCGGGTTCGCCGAACTGAGGGAACGACTCGCAGAAGCTCTCGAATGGCACGAGAAGAACCATAGCGGCGCTACCTGGATTGTGTCGATATACGCTAACCTGGGGGAGAAAGACAAGGCGTTCGAGTGGCTAGACAAAGCCTTCGACGAGCATGCCGGAAACCTTCAGTCCGTTGTCTCTGATTTTGCCTTCGAGAACCTTTGGTCGGACCCCAGATGGGATTCGTTTGCAAACCGTCTGGGACTAAGATGAAGAACGCCGTGGTCCAGAACCCCTGAGGAAAATCGGATTAGGACAATAGAGAAGGCAAGGGACTTGATGTGTCTCTCTATCGAACTCTCTCACACGATGGCAAAGACAGACAGGCACAGAGAGAGGGTGAGACTGTGCGCTCGCTCTCCTGTAGGCTGAGGCTTTCCTAAGAGGTTAACGGCCGCAAGGTTCTTCAGAAAAAAACACCAGCAGTTAACAGCAGGTCCTGGCCCGGATCGATTCTGATATCTGAGCGTCAGCCCGGGAACGCAGGTTCAAATCCCAGGACCGCACACCCTTTCACGAAACGTTGAACTATTCTCAAGAGTCTCTGCTCCGGTTGGCATCAAGATGACGCCGGAACAGAATAAACAGATCGTCCGCCGCCAATTCGAACTCCTCAGCGCGGGAGACGCCAAAGGAGCTGCAGGGCTCTGGGGAACGGACTCGTACAACCATGGGAAGAAAGTCGATCTGATGCAATGGAATCGGTGTATGCGAGCCTGAACCTGCTCCAGGAGCGACACTTCATCCACGAGATGATCGCCGAGGGAGAATGGGTTGCCGTCCGGACCACTTGCGAGGGGGTACATGCTGCTAAGGTCCGAGTGAACAGTGGAATCTTCGCCGACATCGAGCCGACCGGGCGAAAGTACACAGCCCAACACATGCATCTCTTTCGGATCGTAAACGGGAAGATTACGGAGCATTGGGCCAACCGAGATGACCTTGGTGCTGCCAGACAGGTCGGCCTTGAACTGAGAGCAGCCAAGGCCTAGTGGCGGCAATCCGTAAATAACGGTCGAAAAGAAAAATTACGTGCGCACTTCCCGGAGAGCCATCTCCAGGACAGTCACGGTCGTTATCGTTGTCATCATCCTAGCGGTTGCAGCCGGAGCTGTCTATTTGACGAGCACCGGAACCCCGAAGCCGACGACTCAGCAGGCTTCGACGACCACCACAAGTACCGGAACCATCACAAGTCCCACCTCATCCAGAACTTCACTCACGGTAGAAGAAGAAGATCAGCCTGACTCGCTCGACCCCGCCGTCACCTACGTGACCCCAGGGTGGGAGGTCGTCGACCAGGTCTACCAGGGGTTAATCACTTACAACGGCTCGAGCATCACTCAGTACGAGGGGGTCCTGGCCAAGACCTGGACCGTCTCAGGTGACGGCATGAATTACACGTTCTTCCTGAGAAACGGGGTCACCTTCAGCAACGGAGACCCGTTCAACGCTTACGTCATGTGGTATTCGGTTTACAGGACCATCGTCATGGGTCAGGCCCCCTACTGGATTCTTGCCCAGAACCTCGCCGCCGGGAACGGGGGGAACTTTTCGGTGACCGACGCGATGCTTGACTCGATAAACTACGCCGGTCCGTCGCCCGCCAACCTCACTGTGATGACGTACCCTGACCAGTCGGTTCAGGTGATCAACGCGAGCGAGATCCAGTTCAACCTCGGCTACGGCACCAACGGTGAGGTCCCGTATTCGCAGTTCCTCGCCACCCTGCAGACACCCATGGCCATGGCCGTGGACCCGGCCTACGTGGCGGCCCACGGCGGGGTGGTGGCCGGTCAGAGGAACGGGTGGATGACGAGCAATGTCATGGGGACAGGATTCTACGAGCTCCAGTCCTGGGTTCCCAGCCAGAGCGTCAGCCTGCTCAAGAACCCGGACTACTGGGCGGACGGCCTTCCAACATCGGAGCTCAACAACGCCATCGCCCCCGCCATACTGAACAACATCATAATCTACTTCAAACCGTCGGCAGCCAGCATCGCCGACCTCCGGTCAGGGACGGCGCAGATGATCCTCGCCCCTGTCACCTACTACAATGTCACCCGCGACATCCCCGGGGTGACCACAACGATACTTGGTCCGGCCTTCGGCTCGGCCGAGGCCACTTCGTATGTGTACATGGACCCACTTGCGTTCCAGCCCTTCAACAGCACTCTCGTCAGAGAGGCGATATCCTACGCCATCGACTACCAGGCAATCATAAGCGACGTCTTCGCAGGGAACGCGATTCAGTGGGTGGGACCGGTCCCCCCTGGCTTCCAGGACTACAACCAGTCCACTGCAGGGTTGAGCCCGTACCAGTTCAACGCCACCAAAGCAGCGGACCTCTTGGCCCAGGCAGGGTATGTCTCCAAGCTCCCTGACGGGACGAAGCTGAACCCTAACGGAACCCCCTTCCCGGGGGTCGGCTTCCTTTATGACTCGGACTCTCCCACCGACACCCAGGCTGCCCAGATAATCGCGAGCAATCTCGCTTCGGTCGGGATAACCGTGAACCCCTTGCCGCTTCCTTATGAGACATACACGAGCGTGATCTACTCGGGCTCCACCAACTCCACCCAGTACCCCATGGGAATAGGATTCTACACCGAGGACTACACCGCAAGCATCGACTACGTGTACTACTTCACTTCTGACAACTATGTCGGGACGTCGAACTACAACGACCCGAGCGCGATCGCCTGGACCCTCAACGCCTCGGCGTCGTCCAACAACTCGGTGGTGGTCTCCGACTTCGCCTACATCACCAGGGACATGTACTACAACTACACCAACGTCTGGCTCTATGTCGCCGACTTCATGACTGTCAACCAGAGCGGGATCACCGGGATGATACCCAACCCCGCAGGGAGCTCCGCGGGGTATTTCCTGTACTTCAACACTGTCGAGTACACAGGCTGAGGGACAGAGAACGGTCTCTCTCAGGGACTTCGGGGTGTACCTCGCGAAGAGGCTGGTAGGCTCCCTCTTCGTCCTGCTAGGTGTGGCCCTGATTGTCTTCTTCATCTCACATGTCCTGAGCCCCGACCCGGCCCTCCTCTGGGCAGGACCGAAGGCGCGCCCCGAGACCATCCAGGCGGTGGCTGCCGAATATCACCTGAACGCCCCCATATTCACACAGCTCTACTACTACTTCCAGGGCCTGATAACAGGCAACTTCGGGCTGGACCCCCAGACGGGGCGCCCAATACTATCTGAGATCCTATTCTACGCCCCCAACACACTCGAGCTCGTCCTGGCCGCCATGGCGATCATAGTCGTGGCCGGCGTGGGGCTGGGCTACATTTCGGGGATGAGGTTCGGGACCAAGATCGACTCCGCGATCCGGATATTCTATCTACTCACTTGGTCGACGCCGTACTATCTCGGAGCCCTGGCCGCGGTCCTAGTCTTCTCTAGCTACATCCCAATCTTCCCATCCGGGGGGAACGGGTCGGTAGGGGTAGCATACAACTCCATAACCGGCATTTTCGTCCTGGACACCCTCCTACAGGCGAACTGGCCTGCATTCGAGTCCGGGCTCTACCACCTCGTCCTGCCGGCCACGACTTTGGCCCTGCTCAGTTTCGGGATAGTTCCTAGGATAATGAGGTCGTCCATACTCGACACGCGGTGGTCCACCCATGTGAAGGCCGCCAGGGCACGGGGCCTGGACGAAGGGGAGGTGAGGAGGAAGCACATCCTGAGGAACGCCCTCATCGACACCACCACGGTGGTCGCGACGACCTTCGGGTGGCTCTTCTCGGGGACAATAATCATTGAGCAGATCTTCGCCTGGCCCGGCATAGGGCAGTTCTCCTACAACGCGATCATATCGGCGAACTATCCTGTCCTCGTGGCATGCGTCTTCGTATTCACACTCGGGGTAATCATAGCCAATTTCATCGCTGATATTCTGTACACAGTGCTCGACCCGAGGATCACGCTGGGGGAGGGAGGATGAGCACCGAGCGAAGGCGGCTCCTTAGGCTGCTGGTGAGCAACCCGCTTTCCCTGTTCGGGCTGGTGACGACCGCCCTGTTCGTGGTCATCGCTCTCATCGAAGGAGTGACTTCGGGGGCCATCACCCCCTTCAACCCCTATACTCCGAACTTCGCACACGCCAACCTGGGCCCCTCCCTCGTCCACCTGTTCGGGACAGACTTCGAGGGGAGGGACATTTTCTCCCAGGTCCTTGCCGCGCTCCCGGTCGACATCGGGATATCGATCGTCGTAGTGGTCGTGTCGGTGGCCCTGGGGGTGGTCCTTGGGACCCTTGCCGGCTACTTCAGGGGAGCTTTGGACGAAGTCATCATGAGGCTGACGGACATGTTCCTCGCGTTCCCGCAGATAATCATGAGCCTGGCGATAGCGGCCACGCTGGGCCCGAGCCTCCTGAACGTCACGCTCTCCTTGATCGTGGTGTGGTGGCCGGCGTACGTCAGACTTGTACGGGGAGCGGTCCTCGCTGTCGCCGCCGAAGACTACGTGGCAGTTTCGAAATCCCTGAACTCGTCCTTCCTCTACATAGTCAGGAAGGACGCCCTCCCCAACGTCCTCCCCACCGTGCTGGTCTACGCCACTACGGACATCGGCGCGGCCATGCTGACGCTGTCGACTCTGGGGTACCTGAACGTGGGCATCCCCGCCAACCTCCCCGAGCTGGGGAAGATGGTGTCCGCCGTGACCTACAACCTGTTCCTCTACCCCACCCAGGTGATCATCCCTGCGCTGATCGTCATGGTGATGGTAGCGGGGTTCAGCTTCCTGGGGGAGGGGTTGAGGGAATCCCTCGATGTGAAGCTGAGGCCTCACATACTGATCAAGGGACGGGATCTGGGGAAGCCCGAGGGGACCCAGTCGGGGCAACCCCACGTCCCGGCTCCGGCCCCTGGTGGGCTGCGAGCTCTTGGACGGGAACAGTCAGCTTCTCAGCCAGCATGAGCTTCGGAGGAGGCAGCTCCTCGAGGGGAGCCATCCCTTGGGCGTAGAGGAAACAGGAGACGATGTGCCCAGAGCCCAGGTCGAGGTCCGGGGGAACCTCTACGCACCTGTCAAAGACAGATTTGCACACGAGCCTGTACCGGCACCCGGTGGGCGCGGGCCTGTTCTCGGTGATCGACGTTTCTCTTGCGGACGTCCCCCCCAGGGTGAGCACGTTGGCTAACAGCTTCTGGGTGTATGGGTGCTTCGGATCGACCGCGATGTCACGCACGTCTCCAGTCTCCACCAGCTTCCCGTAGAACAGGACCCCGAGGCTGTGGCTGACGTACTTGATGACGTTGATGTCGTGGGTGATGAACAGGTACGACATGTCGAGCTCTGACTTCAGTGACTTCAGGGTGTTCAGGACCTGGGCCTGGATGGAGACGTCCAGGGCGCTGGTGGGCTCGTCGAGGACCAGCAGCTTCTTCGGTACGACGAGGGCCCTGGCCAGGCTCACCCTCTGCCTCTGACCTCCGCTAAGCTCTCTGGGGTGCCTGGGCAGGAGGTCCTTGGTGACTCCGACGAGGTGCGTGATGTAGTCCACCCGCTCGTCGAACTTCTCCTTCGGGATCTTCTTCGAGGCGATCAGCGCCTCCTCGATTATTTCCTTTACAGTCAGTCTGGGGTTCAGGGACCTGACCGGGTCCTGCAGCACGATCCCGACGTTCTGCCTCAGATAGGCGAGGTCCCCCTTGTCGCGAAAGTCGATCTCCTTCCCGAGGAGCCGGACGGTGCCCGACGTAGGCTTGTAGAGGCCGACGAGTACCTTGGCGAGGGTGGATTTACCTGACCCGGTCTCTCCTGTGAGCCCGAAGGTCTCCCCCTCCCTTATTGACAGCGAAACGTCGTCGAGCGCTTTGACCCGGGGGCTCTTCCCGAAGAAGCTGGCTCTCCTCTTCGACCTGAAGCTGACGGTCAGGTGCTCAATCTCTATCGTATTTGCCATTGGCTCCATCTACCTTCCAGCATGCGGCGTGCCTCCCCTGGACCACCTCGATCAGCGGAGGCTCTTCCTCCCTGCAGACGTCTTTGACGTAGGGACACCTCGGGTTGAACTTGCAGCCGGAGGGGAGCTTCGCCGGATTGGGGGGCTCCCCGAGCTGGACCGGCAGTGGGGGGGAGTCCTCGTACCCCTCGGGGACCGAGGCGATGAGTGTCCGGGTGTAGGGATGGAAAGAGTCTTCGAGGACCCCCTTGGTCTTCCCCGACTCCACTATCCTCCCGGCATACATGATGTAGAGCCTGTCGCAGACCTGGGACGCTATGGTCAGGTCGTGGGTGATGTAGACAAGGGTCCCCCCGGCCTTCCTCAGGTCGCTGAGCATCATCAGTATCCTATTCTGGACGTAGGCGTCGAGCCCGGTCGTCGGCTCGTCTGCGATGAGAAGCTTCGGCTTCTCGATGATCGACATCGATATGGCCACCCTCTGGCGCATCCCTCCGGAGAGCTCGTGGGGGTACTGCTCGAGGACCTCCTCGGGCTTGTCTATGCACAGGTCCCTGAGCAACCCGACCATAACGTCCCTTGGGCCGGCCTCCACCCCCTGGGCCTTCGCCACCGCACGCTTCCTCTGGACTTCGATGGACTCCTCGATCTGGGACTGGACCTTGTAGACGGGGTTCAGGGAGTCGAGAGGCTCCTGGAAGACCATGTTGATGCCGGTCCCGCGGATCTTGGCAACGTCGTCAGGGTCGAGGTGCAGGAGGTCCTTCCCCTCGAAGGTTATGCTCCCGCTCGCTATTTCCGTAGGAGGGGAGTCAAGGAGCCCCATGATAGCCAGGCCGAGTGTCGTCTTCCCCGACCCGCTCTCCCCGACGATGCCGACGACCTCCCCCCTCCCGACCTGCAAGGACACGCCGTTGAGGATCCTCACGCGCCCGTCGACCGTGGCGAAGTCGACCGAGAGGTTGTCTACAGAGAGGAGGACTTCGCGTTCGTCCTGCTTGGCGACCTGAAGCGACTGACGGCCGGCCTCACCAGTGGCGATCGTGACCAACCGAAGAATCTTCGACGGATAAGCAGATGCTTTTACGCTTTTTCCCATCGGCTGTCTTCTGTCGTCGGGATCAGTTTGACGCGCGGTCTAGGCATACACAGAATAGTGGGAACTGTGAGCGACGGCGCCGATGCCCGGGGACTCGTCGTGCTTGATCTGTAGGAAGCAGGCGGGGAAGGAGGTGGCACCTCCCGGGGGATACCTCTACGAAGGGAGGTACTTTGCGATATGTCATGCTCCGCGCGACATCGGCACGCCGGGCACCATGATCATAGAATCAAGGAGGCACTTTCTAGACTTCGGAGAGATGAAGTCAGTCGAGGGCGCGGACCTGACGGGACTGCTCAAGAAACTCTTCCCAGCGATCAAGCAGACCACGCAAGCTGAGCGGGTTTATTCGCTTGCCATGATGGACGGCGTCCCTCATTTCCATCTCTGGCTCGTCCCATGGAAGAAGGATGAACCTCTAAGGGGGGTGACCTATCTGGCCAGCGAGCATCGGTTGTCATCGACCGAAGAGGTCGAACAGACGGTCAGAAGCGTAAAGCGAGCCTTCGAGCGCCCGCAGGGCTCATAGAGGGTGGCCGACGAACGCCTATCTTGAATGGAGCCATGGCCAGATGATATCGTTAGCACAAGCGATTGGACTGGTCGCCGGCTTCCTTGTCTCGCTAGGGCTCGTCCCACAGATTCTGAGGGTCTTGAAGCTCAAGGACGCCCAGCAGATCAGCCTCCCCTTCAACCTCCTGTCGCTGGGAGGCACAGTGCTCTGGCTCGCCTATGGCATCCTGCTGGGGCTTTTGGCGGTGATCTTCTGGAATGGGGTTAACTGCATCCTTTACGTGGTCCTGCTGTCAGTGAAGTTGAGGTACGGGATGCGCCGTAAAGAAAGAGCGGCCGCGCACTCCGTTGCGAATTGAACCCGCGGGCAGGATCCCGATTTGTCGCCCTGTTTACTGGGTTCGCGCCCTAAACCTCACGACCGCCTCGAGGAGCGCTTCAGGCGTCTCGATCTGGGGCATGTGGCCGGTCGCCTTGAGCACCTCGAACCGGGAGCCAGGGATGGCCGCCGCGAATGCTCTGCCATACTCGGGCGAGACGATGCGGTCGCTTTCGCCGGAGATCACCAGCACAGGGACCGTCATCTTGGACAGCCGTCCGCCCAGCGTCGGGTCAGTCGGGATGGGAGCATAGAGGCTGAGCGCGGCCCTGTTGGAGGCCGCCATCGCCCGCTGCTGATCGGTGAGCTTGGTCGGGTCGATTCTGAACGGCCCCGGGTTATGGTAAGAGAGACTCATTATGTCGTCCAGCCCCATCTTCGATGTGTCGGGTATCGTGTAGCCCTTCACGTCTATCCCCGTCGCGCCCGCCAGCACGATGCTTCCGACCCCATGGACTGGTATCAGCCCCATTTCGGCGGCAATCCATCCTCCAACTGAATTACCAACGATCGTGATGTCGCGTGTCCCAAGCTGCTCGACAAACGCTCCGTAGAGTCTCGCAAGGCCCTTCACGGTCCTGAGCCCGTCTGGCCTCTTCGTACCTGCGAACCCGGGATGAGTTGGGACGAGAACTCTGGCGTTCGGCTCCTTCGAAAGCAGGCCCGCGAATCCCATCATCGAAGCAGGTCCGGCGCCCCCATGGAGCAGCAGGAACACATTCCCACCGCTTCCCCACTCGACCGCCTCCTGCTCGACGATACCAATTTCCTCGTCTGAGACACGATATATCTTGCGCTGGGCGTCGTTGGCTATCAAAAGCGACCGCCTATCGTTTCTTCTTGGAGGGTTTCGCTGGAAGCCTCTTTGATGGCCTGGCTGCCTTCACCCTTGAGACGATCCTCGAGAGCGCGGCTTCTTCCCTGGCCCTGCTCTTGGCACCTTCCTTTGCCATCTGGCTCTTCATCGAGGCCAGCTCGGTCCGGAGCGAGGTGATCTGCTTTTCCAGTCGCCGGGTGTCTGCATGATGGCCCTTGAAGTGGGCGCCCAGGTCTTTCACACGGGCGTGGGTCGCCATGTCCTTGCGTATCGAGGCCATCTGGGCTTCCATCTTCTTGGCACTCACCTCGTGGCTCTTCCTGTATCGTCCGACTTCTATCTGGAGGGCCTGGATGCTCTCTCTGACTACCCTGAACTGACTGCGCCTACCTCCGGTCTGCGGGGCCACTGGCTGGGTCTCGCTGCCGACCCCGGGCGCATAGGCCTCCTGCGTTTCTCCGCTCGGCTGCTCGGTCATTTCGGCCGAAGGCATGCTCCTCTCTTCTTCGGCGGCTCCTTCAGTTGCGTCTGGTTCAGCTTCCATGGCACCCGATGATGAACTGTCTCGCTAATTAGGTGTTTCAGGATGAGGTGTTGGCGAGAACTCGGCGGCAATTCAGAGTGTTCCTCGGCAATCCGTCGTCACCATCTCCCATAGTGGACCACTTCGTTTGCCCTCCGTCTTCCGCGCTTGAGAGAAGGTGATTTCACGTCCTGGGCACCGTGGCCAATAGAGATGACGCCGACAGGGTGGAAGTGAGCGGGAATCCCGAGTAGCTCCTTCATCCCCCTGACATCCGGGACCCCAGTGAACGCCGCGGCTAGGCCAGCGTCAATCGCCGCCAGCAGTATGATCAAGCACCCGGCGCCGATGTCGAAGAACCAGTAGGGCGTCGGCCATTCAATTTCCTTGCCACCCTCGTCCAGCTTGTCAGGCTCGTTGTATCTGTCGTGATAGAGCTTTTCGCTGACGCAGGCGACCACGGCCACGGGAGCTTCTGAAATCCATTCGTGGAAGCCCCCGGCTCTGTAGCTTTCTTCTCCCTGGAGCTTCGCAACCTTCTTCTTGGTCTCAGGGTCGGTGACTACCACGTAGGCGCTCCCCTGGCTGAACCCTGCGCTCGGGGCGTGCTGGGCGAGCTCAAGGATGCCGTCGATGGTTTCCATTGGGACTGGTTCGTTGGTGAAGTGGCGGACCATTCGGCGCTTGAGGACGGCTTTCTGGAATTCCATGGCACATAGAGGTGGTGGGAGTGTGTTATCTGTTCTGGAGTGTCTGTGCAGTAGAGGGGGAGGAAAACGCGATACAGCGAGCGACAGACTACTATCCGGTGAGAAAGCATATACCAAAGAGACCGGGAGAGTCGTCAGTCTTGGCAATAGAGAACGTGTTCAAAATAGCGGCGACCTATTCCAAAGTTCGTGAGTTCCTGACAAGCGAGGGTTGGGAATTCCAAGGAAAGGATCAGGAAATGGAGATGGACTCGTTCAGGAACAAGAAAACTGGGAAAAAGCTGTTCGTCGAGGATATTTCGGAGGACTTTCCGGTGACATTTCTCATGGGCGAGCTTAGCCTTGCGGAGTTCGGCGACATTGCTGACGAACTGACCCCGGCGATCAGGTTGCTGGAAGTCGACAGCAGTTGGGAGGGTGAACCGACGACCATCGTTGTCGCGATGACAGAAGAGCAAGTCAAGGGCATGTTCGGCCGAAGAACGAAGATGAGACGCCTTCCGGTTCACAGCGCAGCATCACAGATCTGAAGCCGAAGGGCCAGGGCGCCTGCGACCACCCGTCTCTGCGAAGCGTGGACCAATGGCCGCTTCAGCTGGGATTATGAAGAGTGAAGAACGAATACGCGGATAGAATGCAACCGCAGGCAGAGACAGTCGCCCCCATGTCCACGTAGACGGTGTTTTGCACCTGAGAAAACCAGTACTCGAATCCTATGTCCGACCCTAAGATGATTCCAACGCCTGCGAAGAGTAATGCCGTCCCGAGTATCAGATACAGGACGCTTGTGGTTTTTGGCATTGGGGCTCCGTAATGCCCCCTCAGAAGAAATGCCCCGGAGATTGCTGACACTCCTGACGCGGCGACAATGACCATGCTGAGGATGTAACCTGAAAGAACAGTAACTCCGACAGCCAACACGACCCCAACCAAGAGGCCAATCAGGCCGAACGCCTGCAGGGCAAAGCCGTATCTTGCGGCCCTCTCGGTTTGACCGATGCGCCTTCTCAGCTGCAGCATCCCTGCCGTCGGCAGCACGAACCCGATTACCACCAGGACGGCGGTTACGATCGTAGCGGCCCCGGGAATCCCTGACGCCCCGTTGATTGTGAGGAAAGCAACCAGCGCCACTGTCTCTATCGAATAGCCAGCCACAAGGAGGCCCCAAGCCGTTGTCACGGCCTTCGCACCGGAAGGCGGATTCGTCGATGTCAAGGCCCCCTCAACTCACTCCCCTGTAGGTACCGAAGAAGGTCACCATCTCTTGGGCGATCTGATCCAAGTCCGGGGAGAAAGGTACCGGGCCCACCTGCGCGAACATGTGCCCCATGTTCTGGATTAGGATGAGCTGAGTCTGGTCCCCGGCCGCGCGAAGTTCGTCATAGAGCTGGATGGATTGGGATTGTGGGACGTTCGTGTCGTTGACGCCCTGGATGATCAGGATAGGCGGGGCGTTCGGGGCGACGAAGTGCGTGGGACTGGCTAGTACAAGGTCAGTCTGGTTGTTGCCAAAGACCCTCAGGGTATCTGAGTAGGAGGCGTAGCTAGTCAGGTTCGCTGGGCCGAACATGTCTACCACTGCCGACAGGCCGCTCGACTCGTTCAGGTAGGAGCCGACGTCAAATTGCGAGTGTGGGCCTGTCAGGGCCCCGAGTGCGACGAGCTCTCCTCCGGAGCTGGTGCCGAATGCGAACATCTCACTCGCATTCACACCGTAGGAGTGCGAGCTGGCGCGAAGGAATCTGATGGCACATTTAAGGTCCTGAATCTGCACCGGGTATTTGTAGAGCGGAGCGAGGCGATAATTGACGCTCGCGACCGCGTACCCTGCCGACGCTAGCGCGTTAAGGAAGACAGGACTGATGTCTGCCTTGTCGCCCGAAGTTAGCCCGCCTCCATGGACGTATATCACAAGGGGAACAGGATGGACGATGGCCGCGCTGGGTATGTAGATGTCCATGGTCTGCGAGTTGCAATAGGTCACGTCCCGGTACGCAGTCCCGAGATTGAATGCCACGGTGGCCGGTGCATTGGATGTGATGACTCCGTCTATGGCTATCGCAGAATAGCAGCTGACGAGAAGGATGGCTACGATGCAGATGACCGCAGAAGCCCGGAGCGCCATCCCTCTTTGTTAGTCAATCAGTAGAAAAGAGCTTCGATGGGTGAAGAAAGAGCTGATGATTCTTAAGGGGTTGAAGAAGAAAGGGGACGTTGTGATAGTTGTTGGCTAGGGAAGCTCAACGACATCCTACTCTGGAGACTGTTGACGTGGACAGTACAACGGAGTGGCGCGCTTGGCTCCAAGGGCATCACCAGGAAAATGCCGGAGTCTGGCTCATGTTCCACAAAGGCGGGCTCCCATCTATATCCTACGACGACGCGTTGGACGAGGCCCTCTGCTGCGGGTGGATTGACAGCATGATCAAAAGGATCGATGACAGAAGCTACGTCCGGAAGTTCACGCCTCGCCGGCCAGGGAGCGTCTGGTCGAGCTCCAACGTAGAACGTGTTTCAAAGCTCAGAAAGGAGGGAAGGATGACAGCTTCTGGGATGGAGGCGTTCCGGAAGCGCACCGGCGAGAAGTCGCAATTGGAGCGGATTAGCTCGAAACCCTTGGCGATTCCAAGGGACCTGATAGCAGCTTTGAAGAAGGACAAGACGGCCTGGACGAACTTCGAAAAGTTCGCATCCAGCTATCGCAAGAGGTACCTAATCTGGATAGCTGGAGCAAAGCAGCCCAAGACGAGGGCGATGCGGATCGCCGAAGCAGTCAGGCTCATTGCTAAGAATACGAAGAACCTGCTGAAGTAGGATCAGACATGCGCGGAGCTCTGGCTAACGAGACAATCGCGGAGCTCGAGCCTCTGCAAGCAGCTCAGCCACCCTGCGCTCTATTTTGTCGTAGTCCCCCTCTCCTACGTGCTCGAACATGATGTCCCCGTTGGCGTCCACGAGGGTCTGCCTCGGCCAGTAATGATTTCCATATAGTTTCCAGGTCGTGTTCTTGCTGTCCAGTGCGATCGGATAGGTCAGCCCTGCCGCTGCGACTGCTCTTTCCACGTTCTCCTGTTTCCTCTCGTATGGGAATTCTGGGGTGTGCACCCCGATTATCACAAGGCCGTCGTCGCCGTACTTGGCGTGCAGCTCTTTCATGTAGGGCAGCGTCCGGGCACAGTTCACGCACCCGTAGGTCCAGAAGTCAAGGAATACCACCTTGCCTCTTAGCTGCTTCATCGAGAGAGGGCCTGAGTTGATCCAGCCTGCTATCTCTTGCAACTCAGGAGCGGGCCCTATAATCATCGCCGTCTCGGTTAGAAGCTGGCGCTAAGATGAAAAGCGAGTGGTTCTAAATATGAACCTAGTCATCTTTACTAACTCAGTATGCTTTTACTACTTATTTTATAACCAGGCGTGTAAACCCCTTTGCGATGAACTCAATGATGAAGCAACAGAGCATCTCGGAAGGGTACTGGGAACGGCTTCCCAACCAAGAGACCGTGGAGAAGACCGTCAACGCCCTCAGGTCGAACGGGTTCAAAGCGGAGTCGGTTCCGAACCGTGCTGAGGCACTGAAGAAGGTCAGATCGCTCATCCCCAACGGCGCGCAGGTCATGACAGGTGGTTCCAAGACCCTCGAGGAGATCGGCCTGGTCGGAGTCCTTGCTTCCGGAGACCACCCTTGGGAGAACGTCAAGGCCGAGATAGTCTCCGAGAAGGACAGGGAGAAGCAGCTCGCGCTCAGAATGAAGGCCTTGTTCGCCGACTACTTCCTTGGCAGCGTCCATGCGGTCACCACCAAGGGTGAGCTGATCGCGGGGAGTGCAAGTGGAAGTCAAATTGCGGCCTACGCGTTCGGCGGGCCGAACCTAATACTCGTCGCAGGGACCAACAAGATCACTGAGAATCTGGAGGAGGGCCTGATGAGGCTAAGGGAGCACTCGGTCCCTCTCGAAGACAAGAGGATGAAGGGGCTCGGGTTCCCGGGGACCGTCTTGTCCAAGATCTTCGTCTACGAAAAGGAAATGCAGCGGAACGTCCACGTAATTCTGGTCAACGAGAAGCTCGGCTTCTAGGGCCGCCTGCAAAGACCAACTTTTAGAAGGGCTGATTGTTGGCCGGTAGTGCATGAGCTTCGTCCCCAAGAATTACTTCCTGACGAAGGGCGTCGGCAGGGACAAGGAGAACCTTGCATCATTCGAAGCGGCACTTCGGGACGCGGGAATAAGCAAGTATAACCTGGTCACCGTCTCGAGCATAATCCCGCCTGGATGCGTCAAGATCACGCGCGAGCAGGGGGTGCCAATGCTCAAGCAAGGCGGCATCGTCTTCTTAGTGCTGGCACGCAACTCCACAAACGAAGATCACCGCCTTGTAGCAGCGTCCATCGGGCTGGCTGTACCGTCAAACCCTGAGGAGGTCGGCTACCTCTCCGAGCACCACTCCTTCGGAGAGACCGACGAGTTTGCGGGAGACTACTGCGAGGACCTGGCGGCTTCGATGCTCGCGACCACATTGGGGATACCCTTCGACATCAATGCCGATTGGAACGAGAAGGAACAGGTCTTCAAGGCCTCCGGTCGGATCATCCGAACCGCGAACATCACTCAGTCTGCGGTCGGAGACAAGGGGGTCTGGACTTCGGTCGTGGCAGCTGCTGTGTTCATCGTGGACGCGGCTTCTCTGTAGACCTGCTGAATCTTCGATTAAGATGATCCGTCGTGCCAAGTGTGCCCTGGTTGATAGCCAAGCACTCTCCGGGCCTTGTCGATTGAAAGAAGGGTTTCGTTTCTTCCCAGCTTCTTCTTGACAGGGACACCGGGGAAGACCTCCTTGAGTAGCTCCTCGCTGCTCCGAAGCATCACTGTGTCCGCGTTGGCGATGATGAAGACGTCAGCTCCCCTGACTTTGGATTCCAATGCCTTTCTGACGGCCTGGGCGGCATCTCTGATGTCGATGTATCCCCACAGGTTCCACTTCCGCAGCTTTGGATCGTCCTGGAAGCCCTTGAATCCAGCGTAGTCCTTCGGCTCCATGATGTTCGAAAACCGCAGCCCCAGGATCTTCAGCTCGGGGTCCCAGCGGCAGTACTGCCTTGCCATCTCCTCTCCTACCAGCTTGCTGAGCGAATACGCGCTCTCCGGCCTGCCGTGGTACTCTTCGTCCACGGGAGCGTATGGCGGAGGGGCGTCGAACGGCAAACCCAGGACCGTTTCACTCGAGGCCCAGACGATGTTCTTGATACCGAGTCTGGTGGCCGCCTCGAAGACGTTGTAGGTGCTCATCGTGTTGTTCTGGAAGGTGATTGAATTGGAGTAGAGCCTGGAGTCCGGGATGGCGGCGAGGTGGACGACCCCGTCGACGCCATGGGGCCCGCGTTCGACCGTGCTGACTGCGTCGATCGTCTGCCCGTAGTCCGCGAGATCCGCGAGTATGAATGGACACAGCTCCTCGGCAGGTTTCACCCTGTCGACGTTGAAGACTTCGTACCCCTTTTCGAGTAGTTCTCTGATGCAGGCCCTTCCGGCCTTTCCGCTTCCCCCGGTGACGACCATCTTGGTCAATTTCTTCACCTAGGGCATAATCGGTTGCGGCAGCGGGCCGGCCCTCCGGTACCTGTACCTCTCGTAGAGCATCTCCACGCCGTGCTCGTTGAACCTGAAGGTGACGTCCATCCGTGCGCCTGCGACCAAGGTATAGAAGTGGGCGAGCCCGTTCTCCTCTCCGTCGGGGATGAGGACAATGTCATTCCCAATGTCTTCGCCGGAGAGCATCAGGAAGCTCCCGTTGACCTTCACCTCGGCGAAGATGGTGTCCTTGTAGGCCCTGTACTCTCCTTCGAGCTTCTTCAGTAGGTTCTCCAGCCTCACGCCTCTGATCTCCTCGGGGTCAATTCCTGCGAGCATCGAGATTGTGGTCATCCCTAGCCGTCCCAGGCTGTAGCCCGTGCCGTTGGCGAGGAGGACGACCCCCGCTTTCATGTCCCGGGCATAGAGCATTTCGGCGGTGTAGACTTCGACGGACCCTCCATGCCCGACGACCTTGTGGCCATGGAAGTCTGGGATCACCTGGAGGCCGTACCCGTACGAGTCCCCGCCGTAGTTCTCTGAGGGCCACTTGCCATATGGAGTCTCCATCTTCGCAAGCGTGTCCTTCCCGATGATCCTCTTGCCTTCGAACTCCCCGCCGTTGATGAGCATGGTGACGTAGTTCGAGAGGTCAGTCACGCTGCTGACAATTCCTCCCGCAGCTCCATCCCCATAGGAGATAGAGGTCGGAGTTGTCTTAGGGCCCCTGATGAGATATGGTACTGCGACGTTGTTGTCGGAGCTGATGTCTGCCTTGTCGAGGAAGGTCCTCCTCATCTTAAGCGGAACAAGGACCTCTTCCGTCAAGAACTTCATCCAAGGTTTTCCGCTCACCTTGGAAATTATCTCGCCCAGGAGGACGAACCCCTCGTTAAGGTAGAATAGCTTCTCCCCGGGTTTCGCCTCGGCCCAGTCGTCTACGTCGCTCATGAATGGCATCAGGTCCCCGAGGCTAGCTATGGGAGCCCAGTGATGGTATTCCCCGAACGCGCTGAAGAGGATGACTTCGAGCGACCCCAGGCCTGGGATGCCGCTGGTGTGGCTGAGCAGGTGGTGCACCTGCACGTCCTGGAAAGCCTTCTGCTTGAGCGGGAGGAACTTCGTTATGGGGTCGTGGAAATCCATCTTCCCGGCTTCGACGAGTTTTGCGATTGAGAGGGACACGAACGTCTTCGTGATGGAGCCCACCCCGTAGAGGGTGTGCTCGTCCGCGGGCAGAGACCCTGAGATGTCCTTGTAGCCGAAGGCCCTTGAATGCACGACCTTTCCGTCTTCGATCACCGCAGCTCCGATGCTTGGGAGCCTCGTCTCACTGAGCTTGGTGAAGACAAGCTCGTCGAACTTCTTTGAATCGAATCCGGCCATGGACCGCTTGGCCTGTGCCTCTCGTTAAAAGCGCTACCACTTCTCTGAGCGTTTGAATATGAAGTTGTAGGCGTTGTCGTTCAGTATCCCCTCAGTTTGCTTCGTCGTCAGCCCTGCTCCCTTTAGTGCCCGCCTGAATCGCCCCAGCTTTGAGACGTCTTCGAGCCCGACCGGGGTGCTCCTCATGCCCAGGAAGTCCGTGCCGAGAGCCGGTAGGGCCTCGCCCCCGAGTCTGATCATGTGTTTGGCGTGGTCAGTGATCCTCTCTGGCGTAAAGGGCTTGCCGATGCAGCTCCTGATGAATGTCAGCCCGACAATTCCTCCGCGTTTCCCTGTCTTCTTGATCAGGGCGTCCGAGATGTTCCTCTTGCTCTTCTGTTCGGTCGAGGCGTTCGAGTGGCTGAAGAACGGTGGGGAATCTGAGATTGCGAGGGTCTCTGATGATGTCTTCGGCGAAGAGTGGGAGAGGTCCACCATCACTCCCAATTTGTTTGCCGCGGCTACAAGTACCTCTCCTTCTCCCGTGAGCCCGTAATCCTTTGTAGACATGCAGGAAGCGGCGAATTTGTTGTCGTAGTTCCACGTGAGGCCGATGGAACGGACTCCCAAATTGAAGAATATCCTGAGATCCTCCGACGCGCCCAGGGCTTCGCACCCTTCTATGTGAAGGACGATGCCCGTCTTGCCCCCCAGGGACTCGATGTCCTCCGTCGTCCTGACGATCTTCAGTGACTTTGGGTACAACTCTTCTAGTGCATAGTAGATCTTTACCAGCTCGATGGCGACGTCACGGGGAGAGGCCAGTGACGCAGACGTTCCCCAGGTGCCATACATCTTCTGCATCGCGTCTATCTTTCTCTTGCTGAGGCCCCCGACCAGTGGGAAGATCGAGCCAAGGACGAGCTTCATCCCCACCTTGTTGTACTTCGGGATGTCCGCGTGCCTGCCTTTGACGTCTTCGTCGTAAGGCCTGATGTCGGCGTTCCCCCCCATCATGTAGTAATAGCCGATGTCCTCATGGAGATCAACGACCATGGCGGAAGAGGGGCATTGTTCTCGATTTAACTGTCGCCCAAATCTTCATCGGGGCTATCGAAGGAGGTCAGGACTTCTGTTTCTTCGGAGGCTGGACGCGAGCGAGGATGCGGTTCCTGAGCTGCCGCAGCCCGACTCCTTTGGTCGCCGAGATGCTCACCATGTCGAAGTCCTTGAAGAGGGGGTCGCTTTCGATCTTGGGCCTGCCGCTTTCCGCGAGAAGGTCCACCTTGTTCAGGACAAGAAGGGTCTTCGCAAAGTCCACTTCCAGCTCTGAGAGAGTCTCCCTGCAGCTGACGAACTTTGTCTTGATGCTGTCGGTTGGCTCGCTTGCGTCTACCATCAGGAGAATGAGGTCGGCGTAGCGGAGCTCGTCCAGTGTCGACTTGAATGACTCAACCAGGTACGTCGGGAGCCGCGTGATGAATCCTACCGTGTCTGACAGGAGGATCTTCGTCTTTGTGGGTGGGAAGGCTACCATCCTGGTGGTCGTCGTAAGTGTGGTGAAGAGCTTCGGCGATTCTTCCTTTGATTCCGACGCGAGCCTGTTGAAGAGTGTTGTCTTCCCGCTGCTGGTGTAGCCAGCCAGTGAAACGAATGGGACCCCCAGCTTTCGCCTTTCCGCGGTGTGGACTGTCCTAGCACTTGTGCTCCTCTCGAGCTTCTCCTTGACGAACCCCATCTGACGCTTCAAGGCCCGGAACTTCACGTCCACCGCCGTCTCGCCCATCCCCATGAAACCGGCCTGCTCCCCCCTGAAAGAGAGGCGGACGGCGTCCCTTGCCCTGGGGAAGGCGTACTGCAACTCGGCCAGCTGGACCTGGAGCTTCGCCTCGGTTGTCGTGGCTCTCTTGGCGAATATGGTCAAGATCAGCCTCTCTCTGTCGACAATGTCTGCGTGAGTCTTGGCTCCAAGCTTGTTCGCCTGGGCCGAGGTAACGGTCTCGTCGACGATGATCGTGCCCGCCCCGCTCTCCTCTACCATCCCCTCCAGCTCCGAGGCCTTGCCGACCCCGACGCCGAACTCCGATTTTATTACCATCTTCTGGGTCACGATCTTGGTGACCTCGTAACCCGCGGCCCTGGCGAGCTCGGCGATTTCGTTCTTCGCGAAGTCGTCAGGATATGTGACAATGATCGCCTTGTTGATGTCTCCTGTCCCTATGGGCTTCTCAACCAATAGCTTCTCACCTATGAGCTAGGGGACGTTGGTAAAACGATTCCTACCGGCCGGATAGCTAAGCTGGCACCACAGAGGTGCCCATCATATGGTCGGTGTACTTTTGCTGGTAGTCCTTCGAGGTGGCCAAGCCGACGATTACGTCGAGGAGAAGCAGCAGCCAGTAGATCTTGCTGATGTTCCTGACGAAGGCCTCGACGAATGTGGGGTTGGTGCCCTTCTTTGAAACGACCTTGAGTCCGAGTACTCGTTTCCCTATGCTGGCTCCCCACATCGACTCTGTCAGGGGGAAGTAAAGGATGAGCAACACACCGACTACGAGCGTAAACCCGCCGAAGAAGAAGGTCATGGCGCCATAACCCCCGAAGAAGAATGATGCTGCCGCAACAGCGAAAATCACTCCGAAGACGACTGCTATGATTACGTAGTCAACTATGAGGGCTAGGAGCCTCTTGAGCCAATATCCCTGGGCCTTCGAGTCCTTCATCAGGGAGTCTATACCGCTCATCGGAGTAGTAGACGCAGCCGTCGAGGCACCGGGTTCGACTGGGGCGCCGCAGCTGGGACAGAACGCTACTCCCGCCGGGAGTTCCTTGCCGCACTTCGCACAAAACGCCAATTCTGGTAATCTAGCATCAGGGGGGCTGGGCGACTATATATCGGCTCGGATTAATCCACTGTAGGAAGGCTCTTAGGGACCCTACCAGGACATGCGTGAGGCCTGCGGCACACAAATCAGCTACAGCTGTCCGATGAGTACCCCTGCCGCTATTCCCGCTGCCGGGAAGACGATCCAGCTCAGAGCCACTAGGTAGAACGACTTCGCCGAAAAGAACTTCGTCTTGTAGGATATGCCCGCTCCGAACACCGCCGTGTTCTGGACCATCGTGTTGGCCATGGGGATGCCGACCAAGGTGGATGCCTCGACCAGCACCGCAGACGTCAGCATCGACGACATCGCGTTCGAGTACCCCAGCTCGAACATGTCCGAAGTCACCCTCCTGATCTCCCCTGCGCTCAGGAAGAAGGTACCGACAACGACACCCATGATCGCGAGAGGGACAGCGAATCCACCGAAGCCCTCCACCGCGACTATGAGCCCAATCGTGTTCGCGCCGAGGGTAAAGGCGAAGATGAATGACAACAGGAGCAGGAGGGTCTTGGACAATTCTACTTTGGCCCAGAAGTCGTTTGCCCCGAACCTGCCCGTCAGCCGAGTGATGAGGGGAGTAGCGGCCAGCGCGGCTATCGGCGCTGCCATCCACAACAGTATCATGGTAAAGAAGTAGGAAGTGAAAGCAAGAGCTACGCCTGCGAGGAGCGCCGGCAGGATGTGGGTCAGTGAGAGGGGGAGCCTTGCGAAGTGCGCGAAGGTGAAGAGCCCGAGCGTTATCGTTAGAACAATCAGGACCGTCTCAGAAGACAGCCCCTTGGCGAGGTGCGACGCAGCCGTCGACATGCTTGTCCCCTGGAAGAGCAGCCCCAAGGAGACCCCCACGACTTCTATCAGCATGGCAGTCCTTGTCCTGACGACCTTGGCGCCAATCAGGTTGCCTATGCTCGCCTGGGCGTTGTTCCCCGAGACCAGGATAATCAGGAGGGTAGCGACAACGAGCAGGAGCGGACCTACGACGTCCACGCTATCACCTTGAGAGCGTGTTCGCGATGGCCAGGATCAGGTCCGAGATGTCCTCCACGCCGTCTTGGATGTCATCTAGCTTCCTCAGCACCTCGGTGTAGTGCTGGAACGAGAAGTAGTCGAAGAGCGTGTGGTTCTCATACATGTCGTCGAAGCCGGAGTCCTTGAGCTCGTCGCCCTCTTCCTCGAGCTTCTCGATCTCCTGCCTGTAGGACCTCACCTCGTCCATGCTGTTCGCATCCAGGAGTTTTCCGAGGGCCTCAAGCTGCTTGTCTGCCAAGTTGACCATCCCGACGAATGTTTTGGTCATCTCGTCGAGCATGGGGAGATCTATCTTGCTGGCGACCGTCCTGTTCACCTCGCGGGCGAGGAAGTAGAAGTCATCGAAGATGTTGTCAGTCAGGTCGGTGACGTGGAGCAGGTCCCTGAGGACGGCCGGGCTGATGGCACCGCCCATGATGTCCTCGCTGAGCTTGAAGGTGAGGTCGTCGCTCTCTTTCTCGAGCGTTCTCATGCTGTCCAGCACGGCGCCGTCGGAGAGGCGCTCCTGGAACAATCTGATGGCAAGGGGGGTCTCTCCCCGCGCCTTGTCTGCCATTGCCTTCAGCCGCTCGAAGATGCCTTTCTCTCCTGCCACCAGGAACCTGATCTTCATTTTCTCTTACCCCGTCTTCGAGCCTGAGACGAACCCGAAATCCGCCAATCTGGCCTTCGGCCTTGGAGAGTCTCCCCTTAAACGTCGCCCGCAACTCCAGGGCCCTCTTCAGTGCTTTCAAGTGAGATGAAACTCTTAATTTGGCTACGAATCGGAGCCGTGTTCGGTGCCGCGGTAGCTCAGCCTGGAATTCCGTGTTGGCTAAGGAGACCTGCGGGGCTCATAAGCACTCGGCTGAAGACCGAGGTGTCGTCGGCTCAAATCCGACCCGCGGCATCTTACCTCCAGATTATATGCCTCTAGCTGTTTGAACTCCATCCGGCGTCAGAACAATGCAGAATACGACCCAGACGTACCAGGAAAGGAATCAGCAGCTGGTCGGCGAGTTCCTAAGTTCTCTTCCTTCCCTGTCCAAACGTAGGGTTGACAAGTACAAGTATCGCATGGGCAAGATCTCGAGGAATCTCGGCAAGCCGTTCGACAGCGTGACGAAGGAGGACCTGCGAAGGTATGTCGAAGAGATCAACAGCTCTCCTGACTTCAAAGACTGGACGAAGCAGGATTATCGGATATTCCTCAAGAAGTTCTTCCGATGGCTCCACGACGGCGAGTTTGTAGCCTGGATAAGGATCGGCAGGGTGAAGGCAAGCGTCAGCGTGGAGGACATCCTATCGGGGGCTGAGCTGGAGATGATCAGGCGGGCCTGCAACAACCTGCGGGACAAGACGCTCATTGAGACAGCCTACGAGGGAGCCTTCAGGCCTCATGAGTTGCTCGGGCTGAAGAAGAGTAGTGTCGCGTTTGACGACTATGGGGCGAAGATCTCCATCGAGAAAGGAAAGACCGGTCCTCGCAGCATCAGGGTGGTCAATGCCGCACCGTTGCTCGCCGAATGGATGGAGCATCATCCGCTGAAAGCCAAGGATGCGCCGCTGTGGGTGGACATGAGCAATGACACTACGTACCAACCCCTCAAGTGGCTTGGAGTCAGTAAGCTTGTTGCCAGGTTGGCTAAGAGGGCGGGAGTGGAGAAGCACGTGAAGCCTTACCTCTTTCGGCATACCCGCCTGACCGAGCTGAGCAACACACTCACTGAGGCCCAGCTGTGCATGTTTGCCGGCTGGGAGCAGGGGAGTGACATGCCTCGGAACTACGTCCATCTGTCTGGGAGGGACGTCGACGACGCCCTGCTCAGGTCCTACGGGCTAATCAAGCCGAAAGAGGAAAAGGAGTTGAAGACGCCAAGGAAGTGCGTAAGGTGTGGAACTCTTTGTGGATCGGACGCGGAGACATGCCACAGGTGCGGGATGGCGTTGACGCTCCAGGCAGCAATGAAGAAAGACGATGAGCTTGCGCAGATGAGGAATGATCTGGACATCTCCAAGGAGCAGCAGCGCCTGATTCTAGACCTTCTCCGAAAGGGGGTCAAGGTGGATCCGCTGTTACTCGACGTGAAGAGCACGGGATCCGGAGCAGCGGCGGTCCGAAGCTAACATAGACCAAGAACCTGCGTCAACTTGGTGGGTTCGAATCCCAGGGGAGGATTATCGCCTACGAGTTAAATTCCGACGACGGTCCATCCGAGGAGTTTCGTATGTATTGTATTGTATGTACGTATTAGGAAAGTAAGAGGTAAGAGAGGTGTCAGAGGGCAGGCCAAAAGAATACAAGAGCCGCACCATCTTCACGATTTCTGCGGAAGCGGAGGTTCTCATGGCCTTCAAGGAGATTGCGAAGAAGGAAGGCAAGCCGTACGGCAGAATCCTTCAGGAACTGATGGCGGATTACGTCAAGAAGCACTACAATGGGAACCCGGCGTTCGCGCTGGATCAATGGGTCAAAGCGCCTGACTTCATGGCTTTTCCTACGTTAGGAGAGAACCCTGACATGAAGTATCTGAGAGAAGTTGACGACAAGAGTCTCCGAATCGTCAGGGGTCAGGCCGAGGCTTGGGCCAGGAAAGCGGAGGAGGAAGAGAGGAGACGGGAGCGCCTGTAATCTTCGAGCGTCTCGAAGCCCTCCTTCAAGCGAAGGGATGACCATATAGAACTCGACTAGGCAATGGGCGCTTCGAGGATAGTACTCGCTTCGGCAGATTGAAATCGCTTCAATGCTGCCAGACAGCTGGATCCCGCCAACTCTGCGAACTTGGGCGGGAAGGCGTTCCCAACCATGTTGGTGGCCGCCTCCGCGAAGTCCGTCTTTATCCTATAGCTCCGTGGAAAGGTCTGTAATGTCGCGGCCTCTCTCACCGAAATGGTACGTGTCTGAGTCGGATGGCCGAATCGCCCCATGCAGGGACTGAGGAGCCCCGATGTTATCGTAGGTGGCAACTTATCCCAATCCATCCTAGCATAGACATTGACGAAACCTGCACTAATCTCTTTGTGGCATTTGGGCCTGAGGCGCTTGGGCAAAGCACTCCTTGATTGCCCGGCTTTGAGCGCTTTCAACCTCTTGATCGATATCTCGTGCAAATCCCTTACAACATGCCAATTGTGACGCTGCGGCCCACCATTCTCGTGAGCTTGGGAGAGCTTTACCGGCCTCTTGAAATCCGAAATCGAGTCACGGAGGGTTACCCAAGGGAGCAGCGAGTCCTCCCTTCCTCCGTCTTTCCCGTGGGTCTTGGCCGGAAAATCTATCTCGAATCCCTTCCCGGCGAGAAGCACGAGGCGAGTCCTCGATTGGGGTACCCCGTAATCAGCCAGAGGGATTAGATCATATCTTGGCGAGTAACCCGCCTCCCGGATAGTTTGAACGAACTTCTCTAAGTGCCCCTTTCCCCTCCTGAAGAGGCCGGGTACGTTCTCCATCATCACTACGCGAGGCGAAATCTCGACAACAATTCTGGCCATCTCCAGAAGCAACTCATTTCTCGGGTCTTCCTCTTCCCTTTTGTCAGTGAGCTTGGAAAACCCTTGGCATGGGGGACACCCAGCCACCAGGTCAATAGTTGGCATACCTGAGGCCTCCAGAATTTCCTTGCCCGAGGTCTGGCGGATGTCCTTGACAAGGAGTCTGACCTCGGGGTGATTGGCCGAGTATGTCTTCCCGAACTCCTTGCTCATCTCCACAGCAGCCTTTACGGTGAACCCCGCACGCTTCAGCCCCAAGGTCAATCCTCCCATCCCACAGAACAAATCGACGGCGGTCGCGCCAGATTGCAGCATCCTTGCTTCTCGACTCGCAACCTCTGCGCAGGTGGGATTCTTAAAATCACGCAGCACGCAACCATTCATCTTTGAGACCACCGGCGCTCATCCGAAGACCAATAATTCTCATTAATTACCTTCTTCAGAGCCGCCCTCTTGGCTGTCGTGTCCATCAAAAGCGAAAGGGGTCCGGGTGAGCCCAAGGACGGCTCTTGGATTACATCCGAATATCTGAATCGCTACCTTGAGAAAGGCTTCGGCGTCGCTTCGGAGGACTTCGCTGAAGAGTATTCTCTTCATCCGCAAGATGTCTCCCTAATCAAATCGATTGCTTTCGAACTGGAGGTCGGTCGAGACAGTCTGATGATAGCGCCCTTTCTGAATGGTCTTTCGATTGCCTTTTTGATGAGGGCGCTGTCTGTGGCCAGAGTAAACAAATCCCCTCTGATCTTGTATAGCGCTGATCCTGCCGTACCAAGGTACTACAGGTCGCTATCCTACATAGCCAATAGGCTTAGGACATCAATGGCGGTCGTGCACCCTCTCGTCCTGTGTCACTCCCTTACAGAGCTGTCCCGCGTTGACCACCGCACAATACTTGTGGTCGACGCTAGGTACACTCGCGGATGGCTGAACCTGAATCCGGTGCCTTGGGTCAATGCAGCTGGGCCCAAGATATTCCTCTCCTTAATGGACGACTACAGGCTGGAGTCCCTGCTCAAGAACATCGATGTCTGCTATGTACGAGGCGCAGGAAAAACCGGCACGGCGTGGCCTGAACCCCTGAGGGCTGGTTCGACGAAGCTGGACAATTACTCGACCGGGGTGAGTTTCGTTGCGGAGACCGTGCCGGCGAACGACTCGGTTCTGGCCAACCTAGAAAGGGCCTTCCAGACCCTCATGTTGCGAGCAAGGGATATCCCTCAGGCGCAAATGCAACTTGCCCAGGCAAGGAGATTTAACCGGCTGGTCCAGGATTCAGTTATACCGATCAGTTTCTTCAACGAGGCAGCGCACGGCACGGGGGCTTACAGCATCGCTCAGATGCTGAAATCGATTCGCGGTGGAGTGGCCTTGGAAGCCCCTCCGCCTGTCCGAGGAGCCTTCAATCGATTCATCAGCGCAGCGGACGCAGCGATGCAATCGCTATCGACTCGGCATCAGCCGAAGGTGGCATGGTTCAAGAAGTTCGTCCTTGAGAGGACTGAGCCAATAGCCGTTCCTGTCAGTTTAAGACTCGAAGCCGAGGCGTTTAGCGCGTGGAAGAGCTCTCCCACATCATCGAACTGCGCCGAGGTAGTCACCCTGACGAGGGCCCACCTTAGAAGCGAAGGGTATTCCCTCGATGTGCTCGCCCCGGGGCCGCCATCGGACGAAGATCTTGCTTACCTGCTCGGCGGCGTCTCGTCGAATGTCAAGGTCCTGGTATATCCTTGGCAGGCGAGGCATTGGAACGTTTTGACCAAGAAGGCTTCAAAATTGATCGAAGGTGTCAAGCCCATCCCCGAGCTGGAAGAAGAGGATCAGCAGGAGGTCGAGGAGGCGGTTGATTGGGCAGTTCCGAACAGAGATCCATCGAGCGGAGAAGAACTACTAAGAAGGGAGTTCTCTGGGGTCGAGAAAAGAACAAATGTCGTGCTCAAGACCGACGCGGGAGTGTTGGAGTACGACGAGGATTCCCTGGTGCCCACTTTGGAGGTAAACAAATTCGTCGACATCCCGGCGAAGTTGCTCCACAGTGGAAACACCATCATACTAAGGACAGGAGGGAACCTGATAGACGCCAGTCGGACAGTAGATGAACTCGCACAAACAAACCCAGTACTGGCAGAAGCTGCTAATGAGGCAAATCTATGGCGTGAAGTCCTCTATACCTACATTCACTCCCAGAACATTTCGTACAAGGAAATCCACGACAGACTATTTCCGGCAAACGAAGTGACATACGGAGCAGTCAAAAGGTGGGTCCTCAATCAGGTCAAAGTCGGGCCCCAATACGACAACCTGGCTCTGCTTCTGAGCCGTATTGGCGTGTCGAAGCAAAAGGCGGACGAGATGGCGAGGGCGGTCCATAGATACCGAAGCTTTCGATTTCGGGTTTATGGCTACATCTTCTATCTCTGGACCCGAAATGCAGCTAAGCTATTTGAGCTGGACGAGAAGGTTATGGCCGAGGACGAGAAGATCGACGCAGAGTTCGGCCTTTCGTTGGCCTCGCTCGAGCAGCTCATCACATTCGCCAAGATAATCGAGGAGCCCTCAATCAAGGAGACGCCCCCTAGATGAGCAACGAGGAGGCCGCCGAGCTCAGCTCGAGGATCATTACACTGCTTTCCAATGACCTACTGGGAGAAGGAAACGCCCACGCTGAGGTCGACGAGGATCTGCCTCAGAACACCTTCCCTGCGGGCAATCTTGGGCCTTCGAGCAGGGATGTCTCGAGGTTGGATGACTTTCGGATAACCGAATATGTGCCTAGTAGCATAGGGTTGTTATTCAAAGTCAAACCCGGCTCAAAGGGGAAGGTCGAGTTCCACGTGTCCTCCAATGTGTACTACCCGCGGATGCCTAATTTGCGGGAGGCGAGGCAACAGGCCTCGAAGTACGAAAACGGATTCCCTATGAACGAAGCGGAATGGAAGGACGAAAAGGCCAGGTGGCGTTCAGCTAACTTGACTGCAAAATTCAGGCCGATATTCGTCAGGGCAAGCGTGCAATCGGAGGCGGTAATCGATCTCGAGTCCATCGCGATTGATGACTCATACCACGAGGTTGCTACCACACCGGAACTTGATAGCATTCTGGCTAGAATCTCAAAAGACGCTTCCATCAAGTCCAAGCTACTCGTGGTAAGTCCGAAGGGTTCGCCTCCCTCCGAGCTCCCGGGCGCAGCTTTGTCTTCAGAGGATGCGTTCGTCAGGGCCCTTGACAAGTATACATCGGTCTCAATGCCACACTGGAGCTCGGGCCTGCGATATCGGGCATGGAAAGACGCAGAAAGCGGGGACACAGTCGTTGAAGTGCTTCTAAGTAACAGAGTAACTGAGACAGAGGCACGCGAGCTGGCCAAGCGAGGTCAGGACGTCCATCTCTTCAACCCTTACATCAAAGCTACTGGACGAACAAACGTCTTTTCCCCCTTCGAGTTGACAGTGCTTCGATCCAAGAATTACCGGGTAAACTCCACGGTCTACTCGTCGGGCATCAATTGCGATACCAAGGAGGAGTCGCACAAAGACGCGGTAGTCCTAGAAACCGACATTCTGCCAATTTACAGACAGATGCTAAGGGTACCAGCATCGATCGAGGGCTATAGCCTTGGCTCACCATCGCCGTCAGAGCTAGCGACCGACCCCATTCCGCATCTGAAGAGAGTGTCCAGTTATCTGCATGGGTTCTCAGCATGGTGGAGGCAAGGCGCATATTCCGAACTCCGGGATTCTGGCAGAGTGCCAGCCGGAGTCGAACCGGAGTTCCTTTCCGCTCAGGCTGAGTTCGAGAAGGAGATCTTGAGATACGACGAGGGTATCCAGGCGCTCGAAGCCGACCCCAACCTCCTGAAAGCGTTTCGGCTGATGAATCAAAGCTTCGCGAAGAACCCCGGCTCCACCGTAAGATCATGGAGAGTTTTCCAAATCGTGTTCATCGTGAGCGCCCTGCCTACTCTGGTCAGGCGAGCGGGCGGCGCAGCGGGGACGCCGGTCCCCATCATCCTCTGGTACCCTACCGGCGGCGGCAAGACTGAAGCTTACCTCGGCCTAGTAATTGTACTCGCCTTCTGGGGCAGGCTAAGAGGCAAACTTTTCGGCACCTCGGGTTGGACCAAGTTCCCGCTTAGGCTGCTGAGCATCCAGCAACTGAGCAGAATCCAAGCCGCGATGGCCTTCGCCGACCTGGTCAGGACAGAAACGGATGAAATCCCAGAGGCGCTGAAAGGCGACAGGTTCTCTGTGGGCCTCTACGCGGGAGGGAGCAACAGCACCAACGACTTGGATTTCCCCAACGATGCCTCAAGGACGACCACTCTGTCGTTCGACGGGAAGGATCTCCAATCGGCAAGCCCCGGCTCTAGAATCATCCAGAAGAACCACAAGGTAGACCGCTGCCCCATGTGCCGTTTCAAGGGGCAACGAACAGAAGGCGCAATCGAGACAACCTTTGACGATAAGATTCCAGGTTTTCACCACAAGTGCGCGCAATGCGGATACGAGCTCCCTCTGTATGTCACGGATACGGAGACCATACGCTTCCTTCCGACGATAATCGTCAGCACTGTCGACAAGTTGGCTGAGTTGGGTCAGGATAACGCCGTGAAGATTCTATTCGGATACGCGAAATGGAAGTGCCCTACTCACGGTTACTTCATGCAATCCGCTGGGAGGTGCAACGTGCTGAAATGCGGCCGCGAGCTGGTTAACGTCGAGAGCGCCATCGATCCTTGCCCAGAGCTAGTCACCCAAGATGAGATGCACTTCCTCCGTGAAACGCTCGGAGCATTCGATTCGCACTACGAAACAGCGATGTTGGCGATCATGAGACGTGCACGAAGCGAGCTCGGAAACAGACACGGAGGCCCTTGGAGCATCGTGGGCAGCTCAGCCACCATCGAGGGCTATAAAGAACAAGTCGAACAACTCTACTGCGCGCCGGGTGCAATACGGTTCCCTGCTCCGGGCCCTGCCAGCGCGGTCGATCCATATTCCAAGGAGGGGACCGAAGTCCAAAGGTTCGTAATGGGATTCAGACCCCAGAACATGAGTCACGTTGATGCCGTCATGAAAGTGCTCTTGAGCTTTCATAAGCTGACCCTCCGGCTCGCCGACCCGAAAAGCGCCGCATGGGCAGAGATGGGGGAGCCATTCATCTCGATGAACGCAACCTCGCGCGCCGAACTGATCAAACACTATCGGACCAGCCTCGCCTACGCACTCTTGAAGACTGAAGCGGGACAGATCCACAAGTCGTTCATCGGCCAGTTGAACCAGATTCTGGCGAGAGAAGGGGTGCCGATGTTCGAAGAAGAGCGGATTCCAAACCTGACCGGAGAAGCAGATGCCATCGAGGTCGCGAATGTTCTTCATAGGTTGGAGAGAGACTCGGCTGATTGGATTCAAGCTGTTACCGCTACTAGCATCATCAGCCACGGCGTTGACCTCGAAGTCCTCAACTTCCTAGTGTTCAGAGGGCAACCTCATACAGTCAGCGAGTGGATTCAGACCATGAGCCGGGTTGGCAGGAAGCCGGGATCCCCGGGAATAGTAGTAAACGTGTACAACCCAAATCGGGAGAGAGACGCAGCCTACTACTCGCACCACAAGAAGTACATCGAGCACGCCGAGACACTAATCAGGAACGTGCCCATAACCAGATTCAGCCCCGAGGCGCTCAGGAAGACAGTGAGGGGCCTGTTCTACAACATCCTCGCATTCTACTCTGAACCGGGTCTCCGTTATTACTACCGAGATGCGGTCAAGAATGCAATGCCGAAAATAAAGGCGTTTATCCGCGACACCTTGCTTGATTACTATTCCCTTACCAAACCGAATCCCACTCCGAAGGAGGCGCGGCTGATCGAGACGCTCGATGCGGAACTCGATAACATAATCGCCCTTCTCGAAAGCCCCAACCAAGACGAGTCAACAAAGAAAACGATCAACCCAATGATCAGCCTAAGGGATGTGGACGAACAGATCCTCATATCGCCTTCCTACAACTCCGAGTTTTTTAGGTCGAAGTAAAATGCCTGCAGAGCTTTTTTGGGGAAGGAACCAGAGTCTCGTCAGGGCCGCGCCTTATCACGTAATCTACAACCCAACCACGCAGATGCACGAAATGATCAGGCCGTGGAAGAGCTCCTTGGACCGCGAGACCAGCCCAACCCTGGTGAAAGAGGCACTCGAGGAAGAGCTCGACCGATATCCAGTCAGGCCGATTGAGAGAGGCAAGGTGAAGTTCGTGACCCTAGACCTTCGGACAGTGGAGTCAATTGAGACCGTGTTATATCCAACATCCTTCTTCTGCTCGAGATGTCACAAGCTATACTCTGAGGACCCTGGAAACAACGACAGAGCGGCAATGACCGCTGTGACGAAGCTTCAACAGAAGATAGGGGTCGGCATGAAGTGCACCTGCGGCGGAAATCTGATCCAATGGAGGGTGCTAACAGTTCACGAATGCGGGGACATGATCCACATCCCGTCCCACTTCATGGCGGCCTGCAGCAAGCACGGAACTTCCAATCTCTATTTTGAGAATCACGGGAGCGAGAGGATAAAGGATTGGGAAATAGTCTGCAAGGCTGAAGGCGCCCACGAAAGGAAAGGCTTCGCTCTTTTCTTCAAGTATCACAGTGACTGCCCTTTGAAAGGAAGGCTGGGGAAGGACGATGAGGAGAACGCCTCAATGAGATACGAGACTGCCCCTATCCAAAAGGCTACGAATTTCATCCCGAAGGTCCTGCGGATATTGAACAGCGATGTCTTGGCAGACCTCCCAAGAGGGACAGACAAGAAGGCCGTGGCAGCCCTCGCCTTGGGGGCACTTCGAGCTAAAGAATACTTCTCGGCCTTCAACCCTGCGGGAGGCATGGAAGCCTGGATTGACTCTTTTGATCCGAAGGGCGATGTGCCGGACGCTCCAAAGATGAAGGCGTTGAAGGAGATAGTCGAAACGATGCCCGAGGGTCCGATAAAAGCCAAGATGCTTGATGTCCTGGCCGCTCCATCTCGAAAGGACGAAGGGATCTTGAACGAGTCATACTTCCAGGGACTGATTTCAGGATCTGGGTACTTACAAGAGGCGGCAACGGTATCGGTCTGCACCGACAGTGATACTAGCACCTCCATCGCCGATCTGCTCGAAGACCCCACCCTCCACCCAGACTCGGCACAGAAGCTCAAGGATGCGGGAGCAATCGCGAAGAAACTCAGGATGTCGTCGCTTCGCTATGTGGACGATGTCGCGCTAACCTCGTGCCTGGTGGGCTACACGAGGGGAGACTACGACCCTGCCCGGGTCAAACTGCAGATGTACTTATCCGGAGATAGGAGCGGCAAACTCAAGTACACAGTTTACACCGATACGGTCAGAACCGAAGCGATTTTCGTCCAGCTCGACCCAAGCGCGACGTTGAAATGGGTGGCTGCTGCAATAGGCGATCAAGCCAAGCCCAAGGAAGACTTCTCGGCTGACCTCTTTGAGATCCAGAAGAGATATGTTCCCGCCAGCGTTAAGATGTTCAGCGGTCCCGAAGATCCGTGGACGAAAGCACAGTATGTCCTGCTGCACACCATGAGCCATCTTCTGATCAAGGCCCTCGGAAGATTCTCGGGACTGGAGCAAGAAGGCCTCAGTGAAAGAATCTACCCCTACCAGAACTCCTTCATAGTCTACAGCAACCAGAACGCAGACTTCAGCCTCGGTGGACTCGCAATGGCCTTCGAACACAGCATACGGGACGTGCTTGAGACCATAGTTCAAGACTCGGAAGTGTGTCCATACAACCCTGAGTGTGAGACCAAGTTCGGTGCGTGCCCCGCGTGCGTGTATGTCGCGGAAATCTCGTGCGAGAACTTCAACAGGGTCCTTGACCGTCGCAGACTCGCGCCATCGAAGGTGGACTCCTTTTGGCACTAATCAAGCCTCTGGCCACCCGAAGCAAAGATCCGTATTTCCGAAACGTGCACACTCTCGGGTTCGGGTCTTACGTGGCGAATGTCAGAGAGGCTCTCGTGACCGCGAAAAACAGTGCAGTAGTGGTGACCCCGTTCATCGACAACGCAGGGATCAAATTCCTCCACGAATGCTGGTCTAATCGTTCGAGTCCTGATGTCAAGTGGGAAGTTTACGTTAGATCTGCAGATTCAGCGCTTGTCGAACTGGCCTCAAAGAACAGCTGGAGACTCTTCGAATATCCCAGCGCGGGCGACGCAGGAATGCACGCCAAGGTAATCTCAACGGACGGCGAGAGACTAATTCTTGGAAGCATGAACCTCCTCAACAGAAACATGTACACAAACCTCGAGCTGGGCGTGGACATCAGGGACGACCCGATCGTCTGGAAGCTAGGGAAACTCGAGAACTGGTTGAAGAAGGCAAGCAAGGAGCGGGTACATTGATTCTTGACGGCCCAAATGGCAGGGATAGGGTGATTTCTCCTTCTCTCCCGATCCCGGCAAGGTTTGATCCTCTCGATCGTGTCAGGCGACACGTTCCTTGGTTAAACGGCGATACGTGACCAAGCCGGTAGGTCCTGCGCCGAAGGCGTCATCGCAGAGGGTGAGAAGGTCAATGCGGTCAAACAAGAGGTCTGGCACCAAACTGGAGATTACTCTCTCGCGGTTGCTTCGCAAGAGACTTCGCCCCTCTTCTCTCCCTGGCAAGCCAGACTTCGTTTACAAGAACGCAAGGCTTGCTGTATTTGTTCATGGGTGTTTTTGGCATCGGTGCCCTAGAGACAGGGATCAGCTCCCGAGGACGCATCGGTCATTCTGGAGAAGGAAATTAGAGCGAAATGTAGAGAGAGACAGACTGAACAGAATGGAGCTCGAGGCAATGGGCTGGAGGGTAGTTGAAGTGTGGGAGCATGAAGTAAGGGAAGATCCTGCAGGTGTAGTAAGGAGGATTGGAGAGTTGGCGAAGGAGCGGGAGTAGATTCCATCCGAAGAGAGAGGCTACTCGATTATCAAAGACGCGAAGAGGAAAGACTGGCCGATTATCGGCGAAGGTGCAGAGAAGGAAACTGAAGGGGCGTTACCTGTTGGTAAACTCCAAGAACCTGCAGTATCCGGTCGCTATGCGCGCCCGAGATTGTGTTTTCTGGCCTCAGGTGCCCCTTTTCGGCACTACTCCGGTACATCGCAGGAATTGGGAATTGGCGCACTATAGGAGGTCCCGGTCACTTATGCTGACGAGAAATGGACGATTCGCCAAATAGTCGATGCCACCTTTTGGGGTTCATCTCATAACGAGCGAGGAGGACGCGTTCTTCAGTTGAAGGGGTCGTTGTGGAATAGCTGCCCTTCCTCCAAGAGTCGGTCTGCGTGTGACCCCTCTCCTTCATGATTTGGAAAGCCTGAGCGTAGTTCAAGGCGAAGCACTTCGTGTGTGCGTAGTCCTTTAGACCCCAGATGTAGGCGAGAATCAGTCCGGGGATCCTCTCATATTTTGAATCAAGGCTGAAAGAAGCGACTGCCGCGGCTTTTATCTGGATGGGAAGATAGGATCGTTTTGCGTCGAGGTGGCGAAACGCAATTAGGTCGATTCCCCAATCGAGTTCTGGGCGGGCCACATCCAACCCCGCCTGAAATAACTCCGCCATAAGCCAATTCCTCCCAGCTGGCTCGACCCACTTCGAATTCGGTTCGCTCATTTGCAGGGGCTTTCCCCTGCTCGCAACTAAGTGTTGCCGTCGCATACTACCCGGCCACTTTCGAAAGCCCATAGGTAAGAGTGATAATCCGTGGTCTGGGTTTAACGGACTCAAGTATTGCTCTGACGTGCCGGCGCTCGGACTAGTAATTCGCCTCGAGAACATTTGAGAAGTGCCCCCTTTTCCAATTCTGACCGTGGGGAGAACAAGTCCGGAGGCCCTGGTATTCTGTAGTTGATTACGTGGAGGCGGAGGGGGTGTATGGCTGTTTGTTTGTTTGTTTGTTCTAGGTGAGTCTTAACGCGCAACGTGGAACCTGCACGCAAGGAACAGACCGTACGAGAAATGATGCCAATTGCCGCCTTCTAAAGTGATATGGCATTTAGCTCGGCGACGCTAATCCAACCCGCAGCTCGTGATTGCGAAGGGTATTGCGACCTCGTCCAGCTCCATTGGTGTTGAACCTCGCAACAGGTTGGTGGTTATCTATCTCTACAGCATACTGAGTAGTGGCATCTCCCAGAATACTACCTGTAGTAATTGTGAGAAAGAAGCAGTATTACTTCGACTTGAGGCTAGGCCAACTGAGAAACGTGAACGGCCCCCACAAATTCCTAGATCTGTCTGAAGAGGAGAGTGCTGCCATTCAGTTCAGATTCGATGCGGATTTGGAACCCGAGTTCGGCTGAATCAAGGAACGGAAGTAGTTCTCCGTGTCTTTGTTCATGAAATAGACGTAGCAGCCTATCATCCCTCTTGTGAGGAGCACCCGGTAAGCGTTCCTGGCATATCTTACGAAGTTCTGCTTGTCTCTCTTCACCGCAGCATCAGATGAGTTCTCCGGCTTCCCGACCCAAGTCCTCCTGGTAGGATCCCATGCCAAGTCGTCTCCGAAAATCACTCCGACATAGTCAAATTCGAAGCCCTGAATTGTGTAGATACTTCCCATCTGGCTGACGCCGTTGGGATCGTACGCCCAGAGCTTGGCTGGAGGGATGCCAGGAGCTATTTTCATGTCGTTCTTCGCCTCCCAAGTCATCCTGAAGTCGCCAATCACAACATCCTCCTTCAGCGAACCATCGGGGTTAGGATTGCTCCAGGGCCAGCAGAAGCCTGCCGCCATCCTCGCCGAATTCGGAGTCATTTCGTTCTTCTTCCTGATTTCTTCGAATAGTGCCTGGGGGCTCGAAAGGATTCTGAAATCCATCTTCTCCTTCTCAGTCAGCATCAGATTGGCGGTCTCGCGTATCCCTAGAGCATTATCCAGCCAGTTGAGGTAGCCGTCGGAGCCGCTGCATCGGAACTGGGTCTTCAGCTCGAATTCAAAGAGCTCCGCCCCGTATTTGGCTGCGGTCTCTCTTATCAAATCAGTGCTCCCCTGCTCGTAAGGCCTCACTACTTGGTAGTCGTCGATGAAGAATACGGAAACCTTCGCAGCCTCCATGAGCTCTTCCACCTGCGGTTTATTTGTCCTCTCCGCCTTGGGCGTGAACCTGCTAACGCTCTTTGCCCTGATTCTGTGTGCCTCGTCGCATACGAGGACGTCTATGGAGTTCTCCTTCACGTTCGTGAAGCTGATGAAGTACTTGAACATGCTAGCCGCCCTGCTGCCTACAATCTTGCGAAGAGTGCTCGTGAAAGCCGCTGAGCCAGTGGCGTGGAACACCGTCTGGCCCTTGGACAGTAGCTCGGCAATCACGTTCAGGGCAATGACCGATTTACCGGTGCCCGGACCTCCGCCAACGATAATTACACATTTCGATTTCAGCTTGGTGGCTTTCTTGGCCCGGTCTAGAATCGCGTAGTACGCGGCGAGCTGGTCCTCGAGCAGGTTGAAGACTTTCTGGCCTTTGATCATGCTAGAGGTGTGCTCGAGGAGCTTCTTTGTTGGGCCTACCGGACTGCTCGAGAATCTGTTGAAGACCTCCAGGCCATGGCCTGACGACAGCCTCGCCTTCAGATAGGTTGCCAATGCCGGTACGTCTTCCTTTGCAAACAAGGGGAAGTCCTTCATTATTGCCTGAAACTTGGGGCCGAACATGACGTCGGAGCTCCGGGAGTAGTTGTGACAGTAGCTGATTGCGGATAGTTTGACTGTGTCGTTCCCAAAGACTTCGACGAAGTCTTTCAGGTAGGAATAGTAACCTTGGGCTTGGAAGGAGGGATGGGCCTCGAACCTGTTCGCTCCACCGGTGAATGTCAGAACCTCGTTCTCTAGGTCACAGTTCTCAACCTTTGACCACTGTTTCAGCTCTACGATAACAGCGTTCGACGACTTGTTCGATCCCTGGCCAAACAATAGACAGTCAATGCGGCGATTCGAGTAAGGTAGCTCGTACTCCACGACGATCATGTTGTCCTTGAGAGATGCGTACTCGATGACATTCTTGACAAACTGAAGCGAATTGGTCCAAGAGACGATCTCCTGCTGCCCCGCAAGGCGGTAGTAGTAGCTCTCGTAGGCCTGTCTTAGTTTGTCGGCGAGCTTATTCTCAAGCATGTCCTGAATGAATTGTTCAGAAGTGCCCGTATAGAGCTTCATGGCGCGAATTCAGTGTACTTCTTGTTAGAACCCTTTGCTCTCTCTATCGGATACCTTCTCGCGTTTTCCTTGATCTTGTCCTCAAGCGATTTCGAGATGTCGATGTTGTAACGCTGCGCAAATCTCACCGCGAAGTAAATGATGTCAGCCAGCTCGTCCCGAATGTTCTTAGATTGTGATTTGTCTTTGAACATTTCCTCTATCTCGCCGTTCGACTTGAATCGGAACCCCTCGAGGAGCTCCGATGCCTCTGTCACTATGCCTATGGCCAAGTCTTTGGCATTGTGAAACTGATCCCAATCGCGTTCTTCGCTGAATCTCTTCACCATATGTTTCAATTCAGCAACCCGGGTACTATTGTCGTCCAATCATCTGTCCTCCAGAGGCTGTGGAATACTTACTTTAAGGGATGAAGAACTCTGTGGAATCTGCTGAAGCATGAGCGATTACGGGCGGCATTCGGCCCCGCACTTGTCTATCTGACCCGCGTTTCCCGAGGGTCTCATTGTATTCGTGGCAGGATTCTAATCCTTCAACAGGCTCGTAACTACTTTGGACACAGCATACCCGGCCAGACCAGCGAACCCTGCAGCTAAGACCGAATTCACCAAGGCATTGTCGGAACCCCGGGAAGCTTCGTATGCGGTTCTCCCTGCTCCATAAGCACAGATCCCTGCTACGGTAAGGTTCGCAAGCTCATCTGGAGCATCTTCGAACAGATGACCGATTGGGTCCGTTCGAGGGTCAACTCTGTCCATATGCAGAGTGTAGTCTTCGCCGTAGTCCCGAAGGTGAGAATTCATCGGACCTCTATACTGTGTCCTCGCCCCCTTCAAGTCGCCTAGGATTGTTTTTTCGAATTCGGGTCCGAGGACTGTATGCCGCTTCGACAATTTGAGTTCTTCCCCAATCCGAAGCCGAACGAGATCTATCGGTCGTCCTTGATAGAGTATCGCGGTTATTGATCATCGCCTCCGACCAAGAGAGCCAGCAAAGCCGCGGCGCCTAGGCCAACTATGGCGCCCAAAGCGAAATTCGTCAAGTCAGAAGGAGCGTTGTTCTTCACTTGGGGATGTCCGTCCAGAGATCGTAGTCCCCTGTTCGCGAGTTCGGTTCTCGCTTTCTGTATCATTTGGTATTCTTCATCTGACACCTTTATCGATTTGTAGTTCATGGCACTTTCTTCTACCTAAGTGGAAGAATGTTATTTAAGTATTCCTTAACACGTCAGTTGTGTGATATACTTATATATTGATTACTACTATGGTAATTAATATGTCATATTATGAACTCTGGGCGATTCTGGGAAACTGGAAGTCCGAGTTTTCGACGGAAGACTTCGTCAGTGCCTTCTCCAGTCCCGACCCGTCTAAGGTCCTGTACGACATGGCGAAGAAAGGTTTCTTAGAACGGACAGATCGGGGAAGGTACAGAGTCAACAGCCCCGAGAGCTACCTGAGCTCACGGTATGATGTCGGCGACGCATATGACCTCTTGAGAAGATCTGGATTACCCTACGCTCTGACCAACGTGGATGGAGTGTTTGTGTGGACAAAGGGCGGGTACAATGCAAACCGTTTCTTTGGATCCTATCCGATATACATCAAGGTCAACGAGACAGACATCGAGAAATGGAAGAGTTACCTTCTGTTCAATGGGAAGAAGTGTGTCGTCGAGGGCTCAAAACCGATAGAAACACTCTACGGCATTTACTTTGTGCTCAGCCCGACGGTCGGGGTCGAATACGCAGTCGTCAACGGGTTGAACGCTGACCCGCTTGATAAAGTCGTTGAATATTGCCGGAACAATCCGTACACGTACGCTCCGGCGTTGGAGATGCTCGACAAGGAGTACAGCCTCGGTCTGAACGCCGAATACGAGAACCCTCGGACAGCTCCATGAGCGGACAGAGCCTTGTCGCCAGGGAAGCTGAAGTCCTGAAGACGCTGCAGACCATTCGTCAGTCGGGAGAGAAGTTCACCCTGGTGGGCGGCTATGCGGTCAATGCCTATTCGACCCTTCCGCGGTATTCGGTTGATTGCGACTTGGTTGTCACCCGCTCACAACTCAAGCGACTCTCATCGATTCTCGATGATCAAGGATACACAAACGAGGGGACGGCCTATCTCAAGGGAATTGAGGGATTAGAGACGCATAGGTTCGTCAAGAAGGTGGGAGGAGAGAAGGTCTACGTGGATATGTTGGTTGACGGAGTTAGGTGTCGCCAAACCGAAGCTGTCTGGAAGGAGGAAGAGTATGCTAAGACGTCTCGGGAGCTTCGTGTAACAGGTGTGAACGGGTCGGTTCTTTCGAACGTCGCCTCGAGGGACCTCCTGATTTCAATGAAACTGCACTCAGGAAGGGACACCGACTTAAGGGACATTGTGATGCTGACGAGAGATGCTGATTGGGAGAAAGTCAAGGAGCTGAGCAACAGGGGTGTTCGTGAGAAACTGATTACTCAACTGAAGAAGGAGATCGGAATTCTGGGTGACGGCCAATTTGAAAGCCAGTTCAAGGCCGCCTTCGCTTCCAAACAAGGCGATGCGGGGCGCATCGCGAAGGCCCTAAGTGAAATCAGGAAACTGTTAAATGAGCTTCCAGGGTAATACCGCTTCGGAAGGCTTGGGAAACGCGTAATCGTGCGGAATCTGGTGTTAATTCTTCCCTTCCTGAGCACTGGCATTTAACTCGCGGGTGCTAATCCGACCCGCGGCACACCTCTCTAAGGGTTGATTGCTCCTCAGTCAGGGAATTTCATCCGTGATTAATCTACGGGCGCAAACAAATGAAGCGTTACTTGTAATATCTGAACTCTAAGATCAAACATTTCTTCAGGCATCGAAATGGTCCGTGCTCTTCGCCTGGCTTGTGGAAGACGTAGGAGCCGCCCTTGATTCTCCTCCTGGTCTTCGTGTTGAACATCTCCCCTTGAACATAATAGGCCTCTTCGTAGAAGTCGTGGACGACTGCCCGCGGGAACTTCGTCCCTGCCTTCACCTGGATCAGATGCGTGTAGCTCCCGTCTCTATGCCTTTGCAGTAGAGCTTCCAGGACCCCCTCCGGCTCGTCCTTCGGGTGCTTCCACCTCAAACCGGAAGCAGAGGCCATGATGTCAATGTAATCACCAGGTTTGACCGACACGAGACCACCCATTGCAGGTTGAACTAGATAAGGCGAAAGTGCAAGAAGCCAAAGATATTCGGACTGAAATCAAGTGAATACCCACTTTGGAAGGGGACGACAATTCAGAGCGGCCACAGGCACGACTTGGATTGAACTCTATGGTGTTCATCACAACACAGGAGCTCGGCAGGGGAGATGGTTGCCGAAGGCTGGCTTTATATCGAACGAGGGCTGGTTCGACCTGTGAACAAGGTCGGCGTCCTAGCCGTGGGATTGGCGTTGGCAGTCCTGCTCGTGACCGCCTCGGCAGAAGCATCTCAGCCGGAGCTGGGATTCGCAACCTACAAGGTGGAAGCTACGCTCCCGACGGGTCAGCATTCCATGTTGGTGAACGAGACCGTAGGGCAGTCGGCCAAGCTTGGCTTTTCGGACCTGGTCCTACAGCTGGTCGGGAGCCAGCAGAACCTTACCTATTCCAAGCTTGTGAACGCGACGACCAATTACTTCCCGTTCCTATCGAGCCTCGCGTCACAGGCGCTTGATTACAGCAACGGCACGACAACCAATGTTAATGTGAACTTCTCTGCCGCAGGCACAACTCGTGTGACATTCCAAGGCAGCCAGTACACTCTGAATGCCTTCTCCTTCGCCGTTTCGGGGTCGTACAAAGGCATGAATCTTCGTTTGAACGGGACGCTGGAGACCTTCCCATCGTCTCTCGTCTACTCTGCAGCGGCTGGGAACGGCATGGTCAGCGTACAGGCCGTCCTTGTAGCGACCGATCTTCAGCTCAGCCAGTCCTCTACCGCAGTTCCCACGGCGGCCTATGTGGGCGCCGGGGTGGGGGTGGGAGGGGTCGCAATAGCCGCGGCATTCCTGGTGCGGCGCAGGGACAAGAAGGTCCAGAAACAGGAGCAGAAACCGTCTCACTGGGTCGACTGAAGTGCGCTGAGTTGAGCGCGCCAGTCATAGAGTTCTCCGGAGCGGTCAAACTCTACGGAGAGAAGAAGATAGGCCCCGTCCAGTTTTCAGTTGGCAAGGGTGAGATATTCGGCTTCCTGGGCCCAAACGGCTCTGGCAAGACCACCTGCATCAGGATGCTCCTGGGGCTGGCTAAGCCGTCGGCCGGGAATGTCAGGCTAAGGGGCATGGACCCCATCCGCAAACATGTCGAGGCGCTGACGAGAGTAGGATACTCCCCTGAGCTCCCGAACATCCAGGCGTTCCTTACCCCGAGGGAGGTCCTGTCGCTGACAGCTGCGGAGCTGGGGCTGAGGGCCGGGGCAAAGGAGGAGGCGGACCGGGTGCTCGAGGAAGTGGGGATCATCGAGTACGGGGACACGAAAGTGGGGAAGCTGAGCAAGGGCATGGTCCAGAGGCTGGGCGTGGCACAGGCGATGCTCGGCACGCCCGAAGTGATGGTGATGGACGAACCGACGATCGGTTTGGACCCGGCCGGGACGGCGCACCTGCGCGAGGTGTTTAGGAAGTACGCCCGGGATGGAGGGACGATACTGATGTCTTCCCACATGATGTCCGAGGTCGAGGACCTCTGCTCCTCTGTTGGGCTCATCCACAGCGGGAAAGTCCTCTTCAGCGGGACGGTAAGAGAAATGGTGGAACAGGTGCTGGGTGCGGACGAAGTCATCGTGGAGGCGAGGGGCCTGCAGGCGGGGGTAATCGAGTCGGTGAGGAAGGTCGAAGGCGTGATGGGGCTCAAGGAGGTCCCGGGGGGGCTGGAGGTGAGGGTCAGATCCGGGGCCGAGGTAAGGCCTGAAATCGCCAGGACGATCGTGGATTCGGGGGCGGAGCTGCTCGCCATGCGCACTGGCGACAGGATGCTCGAGAAGGCGTACATCGAGGCGGTGAAGAGCAGTGGGAATAAGGCCGAGTAGGGTCTACGCCTTCGGGGCCTACGAGGTCAGGAGGGCCCTCGCCAGGAAGAAGGTCATCGCCATGGTGGCGTTCATCGTCCTGCTGGACACCGTCCCCTACTACATACTGTCGACCACCGGGACATCGTTGATACCTTCGGACCTCTTCCCCTACCTCTGGGTCGCGGGGGTGATCGCGCCCTTCGCCCTGTTCATCCAGTTCGTCGCCATACTGATCGCCGCAGGGGCCATGTCAGAGGAGTACGAAGCTGGCACGGCGGAGCTCCTCCTGGCGAAGCCCGTCAGTAGGACGGAGTTCTTCGTGGGCAAGTTCCTCGGCGGGTACTTCCTCCTCGCCTCATTGATCGTCCTGAACGCGGGGCTGAGCGTCCTCGCCGCGAGCCTGACCTATGGGGCCCAGGCGGGGCTCGAAATTGTGCCCGGGATCGTGCTGGCGGAGATATACGCGTCGACGCTGTTCTTCACGGTCGCGTTCATGGTCGGCGAGCTGGTCAGGCGCTCCTCTCTCGCCTACATTCTGTCGTCGGCCCTCATCGTTTCGAGCCAGATAGTTGGGACGTACCTTTCGATAGCCTACGGGCTGACAGGGAAGGCCCTCTACCTGAATATCCATATGTACCTGCCCACAACGATATCGGGGTCCATCCCGCCCCAGTACGCTCAGCCCCTCCTCCCCGGTTCCACGGCGAAGCTCTTCCAGCTGATTCTCGGTCCCGCCGGGGGGACCCTTCCGGAGGCCTCCGGGGCGCTGCTGGTGGCGATTTATTTCGTAGTGGCTGCATCAGTCGCGCTCGCCTACTTCAGGTGGGCAGACGTGTCGAGAAGGGTCAGCTAGAGTTAGCGGACCTGCTTCCGACGTCCATCTGAATGCGTGGTCTTCTTGCATTCGAGGAAGAGGACAACCACGGACATGGTCCTGTTCCCTGAATATGGGGGAGTCCAAATCAGCGCGGACATCATGGTTGGCCGTAGCCGTTATGGTATATTTCGCCAGTCGGTCTCGGACACTCAGCGCTTTTGCCAGTGGCCGAAGTGTCCTCCCGCGAACATCGGCCGAGGACCCGGCTGCTCGGCCACTTTGAGGACGATTTGCATGGCTTCGGCCTTTTCGAACCCTGACTTCTCAAGGGCGGCCCTAAACTCCCCGAGTACTTCGGCGTACCTGGCGGCGTTAACTGCGAACATCTCCAGGCGGGCCTTGACCATATCGTTCATGGCCTTCCTGAACTGGGCGCGTTCTTCTTCGGTAACCGTTTTTCTTGGCATTACACGATTCACCTGAACGAAAGTATCGCTGGTGATACATAAGGCATTCGCGCCCTCAGAATACGGTTGAGACTTCCGTCTAATTCCTCATTCTCTCTCCGGCGAGTCCTTCCTGGTTCCTGGCAGCACCGTGGTCCTTTTATGAGCCCCCGAAGACTCGGGGTTGGGAAAATTGGTTTCCGAAAAGATACTTCGCTTCCAGAACAAAGGGAAGGACCCGGCCCAAGTGGCCCAACTTATCGAGCAGCAACTCAAAGCAGAGGGCTACAAGACCCAGTCCAAGGTCGCGCCAATCGGGAACATCATTCAGGCGCAGAAGGCAGGCATATTGCGCGACATAGTCGCCGCTGACAGGTGCTTCACCTTGGTGGTGAGCGGGCAGCCGAACGACTTCACAGTCCACATCGGCATCGGGAAGTGGATCCAGAACATCGGCGTCGCAGCGGTAGAGGCGCTCCTCCTGTCACTCCTCTTCATTGCGGTGGACGTCCCGGAGATGCTCTGGACTACGCATGTGGAAGGAACGATTGCCAAAGAAATCCAATCCATAGTGGGCTGAACTCGGCCCACCCCCTCCTTAAGTCCTGCCCAAGCAAGGAAAGCTAGTGGCTCTTTTTCTGCTTGATGAGTTTTAGTCAGGTCTCAATTCGTGTCTTGACCAGATCTCTTAGGGTCGGCCTGAGTTCATTGGCTACTTCCTAGCATAGTATACTACCGGGCCGCCCAGGACCTTGTGACCTTCGATGTTGACTTCCTCTTCTTCCTCCCCCTTTCTCCTTCCCGTCTTGAGCCTGCCCAGGATCACTAGGACTTCAAGGTAGGTCTGCAGGTTCAGGACTTTCGCCACGAAGAGCCACAGGGTCTTGTTTTCATCGTTTCGCTGGAAGTCCAGGAAGAACTCCTTGCCGTAGGTCATCTCATACAGCTCGGTGAGCCTGTAGAACTTATCGTGCTCCATCTTCTGAAGAATGGGGTGTATATCTTGGGTCGGTTCGACCTCGCTTTCTTCTAGGGGCATGCCTTCGCTTGCGGAGCGTGACGATAAAAGTCGTTCCGAAAGTCTTGTCGCCGTGCGCAGGTTCACTGCGCCTCCTCAGGGAACCAGACGACTACTCTACTACCCTGTTGAGGTCAGCGATAAGTAGCACGGTGGCTTGGGAAGTCCCACCCTCATTGGAGCTCCGCATCAGGCTCAGTCCTCGGTCCAGGCACCAGGGATGCGCTTCACGAATGACCCTGTCGATCATGCTACTCTGAACGTTCGGGAAAGCGAGCCAGATTTCGTTTTCTTTCGCCTCTGGCTGGACCTTGGTTGTCGTTATCTTTCTGCCGATAAGATGGTGTTGAAACTCCTCTGCTCGGATTTCGGGGTTTCCGCAGGCGAATTCGATCATTAGGTCGGTCATCGGAGTTAAATTTGCCGAGTCGCGTTAGTTAAGGATTGGCGAGTTTCTGGTGGCGATCCATTTTGTCGTGGCTGCCTCGCGGCTGCCCATCCCGACTTGCTCAGCTCATTCACCTCTTCGGAAGGGATTCAATCAACAATTGATGGACGCCCTCGAGTTCGGCGTAAAAGGTTGAACCAGTCATGCCTGGCTAGTTTGTGACTTCCAGCAGGGCGGTGACGTATCCCGTCGCCCCGTTGGGGAACGTGTCCGCGGCCACCGACGTCTGTACCAGGCCGTTGCCGTCTGTCGCCCTGGCCACGATCTGGTACTCCCCTGCGGCAGGGGGCTGCCACTCGTAGGCCCAGAGCGCCCATGTCAGGTTGGATAACGGCTTCTTGAGCTCGGCCACCTGCCAAGTCTTGCCGTTGTCAAAGCTCACTTCGACCTTTGATATCCCCCTGTCCCCCGCGAAGGCGTAGCCAGCTACTACGATCGAGCCGCCGTTCTGGGACAGACTGAGGGTGGACGCCGACGGGACGACTATGAAGGTCTCCGTGTAGACCGTCGCGTTGTTGGTCCATCCCCTCGTTTGCCAATAGCCGTCATAGACCGAAGGGACGACCGATATCCTGTTGATCCACTTCGGGCTCATCATCCCATAGTACCCGGGGATGACGGCACGCAGCGGGTAGCCGTGCTTCACCGGAAGCGGCTGGTCGTTCATAGTGTAGGCCAGAAAGCTGTCGTCCATCATCGCCTTGGCCAGGGGAATCCCCACGCTGTAGCCGTCCACGGAATAGAAGACGAGGTAGGTGGAGCCACCTTGGACCCCTCCTGCGTCCGCGAGTAGGTCGGAGATCTTCACCCCCGTCCATTTCGCGTTGCTAATCAGGTTCCCATTGACCATGTTGCTCACGCACTCGAAGGTGGAGTACTCGCTGACCTGGGGAAGGGCCTGGACGTCCTGAAGCGAGTAGCTCTTGGGTGTGTTGACCATGCCGTCCACCATCAGGGACCAGCCGGAGGCGCCCACCGTGGGGTCTATGACGTCTATGGCGACGCGATAGAAGTTGTCGGCCGGGGTCAACTCGGACCCCACCAAGGTCGCCAGCCTCGGGTCGCTGAATATGGCCGGGGCATCCTGCAAGTCGATGGGCTGGCTCCCGCCCGTGGCCTGGACCGGGGTCGAGAAGAGAGAGCCAAGGCTGGTCAGCCCCACCACGGCCCCGACGGCAGCGAAGAATCCGATAACCCCCATCTCGACGAACTCCCTCCTGCTGACGTCTCTCCCCCTGACGCCCTGGCCGATGACGAACTTCCTTCTGGGGGCCGAACCAGGTATAGAAGGCCGGTACTTGAGCGACAGGACCCAGGCGAATATGCCTTGGGTGAGCAGGAGCGTGAGGGGGAACGCCCAGACCTGGGAAGACGAGGCGAACGGGGATGCTGTGCCGAAGACTGCGTCCCCTCCTAGGGGAAAGAGGACCAGGCCGAAGAGCAGCCACGGGACGAGCCCCAGCGCAAGCAGGCCTTCGAACCTGCCAAGACCAAGGGACGCTGCTCTCTTCGCCCCGAACCTGTCGTAGACGAGGAGGATGATCCCATACGCCGCCGCCGCGATCAGGGTTGCAATGAAAAGCCCCAGCTGCCCTGCAAAGTCCCCGAACTGCTGGACCATCGGCTCCTCAATGGAAGCGGGTATCACCCCCAGGAAGGCGGTGAGCGCCGACTCTGGAGGGAAGGCTGCAATCCCGCCCAGGCGGAAGAGGAAGTTGAAGGCAAGCGCCACCAGACCTGCCAGCGAACCCAGCAGGAACAGGGTCAGAGCCCGTCTTAGTTTCAACTCGATTCCCTCATCTGTTCACTGACTGATAACCAGGCCTCGAGGGCTCCGCCACCCCATTTCAGCCCGACGTCATTGAAAGGGAAGCGGTCGCTACGACCGTGGCGTTGGTCATCTGCATGCCAGGGAGGTACACTATCTGGACGTTCTCGAAGGACGAGAAGGGGTTCTGGCCAAGAAGGACGAAGAAGTTCCCCACGCCGGTGCTGCTTGTCTCAAACTCGGAAGCTGTCGCGTTTGGCCCTATGGGGACGACCGCCATGGAGCCAGAGGATTGGGCACCCTCTATGATGTAGTCGCTCCCTGCGCTCTGGGTGCTCTCCAGCCCCTCGGCGTGAACAGATACGGCGTATTCGTCCATCCCTGCGGGCTCGATCAGAAGCCAAGCGCTGTGTATCATCGCGCCGGTCGCGGGCGTGAACTGTATCGCGTCGGTGCCGTTCGTCGTCTCAGTCATTGTGCTCGTCGACGTCTCGGTCATGTTGTCCGTCGTGGTGTGGGTCGACGATGAATTTGCGAGGTAAAGGCCGAAACCGATCCCCGCAATGATCAGAAGGACCACAGACGTTCCAGCGAAGACGGTGGTGGATACACCAGTACGGACTTTCATTGAGGCAAACCGTCCTGATTGGGTATTTAGCGGTAATTCGAGATTGGCTCTGAATGTGTTGTGATTCTCTTGGTAATCAAGCCTAGAGCTTCAATTCCCGGGCCACTGCTTCGAACACTTCGAAATGGGCGTCCAGCCACGGGGTGAGGAAGTATGTCATCCCGTAGTGTTCCCCCACAGCGGAGACGAGGGAGTTGCGCTTCAGCACCCCCACATGGTGCTGGATCAGAGTGTACTGGAAGCCTAGGTCCGTGGCGAGCTGGTTCAGGTTCCTGGGGCGCTCTCTTATTGCTCGAATTATCTTGACCCTGTTCTCCGCGCCACGCGTCGCCCCCAGAAGATACCATAGCAGTCGGCGCAGGTCGGGGTCGTCGGTCATTTGGATGAGACCCGACCAGACTGCTCAGTTAAGAGATTTCGAAGAAGGGTTATACGCGCCAGGCGGTTCGAGCCCTTGTAGAAATGGAGACCCTGATGTACACCGCCATCGGCATCGCCAGCGTCAACTCGGTGATACTTCTTGGGCTGGTCTACCTCTACGCGAGGATATTCCTCAGGTCCCGCGCTTCCTATTCCCTGGGGCTGATCTTCTTCGCCGTGATGCTCCTGCTGCAGAATCTCCTTACTGCCTTCGCCTACGGGACCATGTCTCCGCTATTCGGCTTGGACGCACTGCCGTATCTGTCTGTCATAGGCGCTACCGAGCTCGCCGGGCTCGTGATGCTGCTCAGGATGACCTTCTGACGGGAGGGGGATGTGATGATGCAAGGGGAGATGTCCAGCGGTGCAACCGGGTACGCGACCAGGCTCTTCGGTATGATCCTCGGGTTCGCCGGCGCCCTCCTCGACTTCTACTCGGGGTACCTGCTCCTGACCCACTCTGGCATGGAGGAACCTGGCATGGGCGTAATCACCGGGAACAGTGCGTCTGGGTCCGTCTGGGGGGTAGGCATCGTCGCGCTGGGAGCGGTTCTGGCCGTCACGGCCCTGGCGACCTTATGGTCAAAGGGAACGGAGATGAGGGATATGGGCGCCCTCATGCTGGTGTACGGGGCCGCGATGCTCTTAATCGGCGCTTCGATGTACGCGGGGATCACTTCGATGGCTCAGGGCTCTCTCTTTCCCGCATCAGGAATGTTCTTGGTCGGGGCGCTGATGATCGCCAACGGCGCGATGATGTGGAGGTCGATGATGTAGGTGGGTTGGCCGTTTTATCGAGATCAGGTCTAGCGATGGGGAAGGATGCCCAGAAGACTAAAGAGGTCCGAACCCTCGACAGAGTTCCATGACCGTCGACTTCGCCATGCGCAAGGTCCCTGAATACAGGGTTGCCACCCGGACGCTGACGGGGGCGTGGCCGGGAGACAAGGCGCTCCGCGCCGAGTTTGAGAAGGTGCAGGCCTGGGCCAAGGAGAAGGGGCTCCGGACGGGGAAGTGGTTCTTCAGGGAGTTCGGGGACGACGAGACGCCCGATGAGAAGTGGCGATGGGAGATGGGGGTGGAGATCCGGGGCAAGGGAGCTGTCCGAGGCGGGAAGGGGATCGTGTTGAAGACTTGGCCGCCCTCCACAGTCGCGACCGTGACCTTCGACCCGGACAAGATCTCGCCGAGGGTAATCTACCACGGCCTGACGGACTACCTGAAGGAGCGCGCGAAGGCGGGGGAGTACAAAGAGTCAGGGCCCTACAGGGAGGTCTACCTGAGAGATCCGTGGGGCAGCAAGAAGGCGTGGGCGAACACCCAGATCCAGGTTCCCGTCCAGCGGCTCAAGGGCTGAGCTCGGCCGCCCTATGCTCGGCTGACGAAGTTTGTTTTGTTTAGCGGGAGCTCTATTAGAGAGCAAATCAAACAAGGTTCGCAGTAGCATGCCAACATATGGTCCTGGAGAAACACTCGTCTGGTCAGGAGAGATGAGTTACGATGACAAGTACCCCGGAACGCTTTACGTAACAAATAGACGCTTATTCTTTGAGTATGAGAGAGGGATGCTCAAGAAGAAAGGATACGCCACAGCAGAGACTCCTTTGGAGGATATAACGAAGGTGTCCATCGAAAAGGGTCCTTGGAACTGGAACGTGTTGGTCATTGCAGCGAAAGACAGGAGACACAAATTCGTGTTCGAGGGAGAGCACCCCGAAGCGTTGATGGACAAAATAAGGGAGATAATTGCTGGGCACGATTCCGAACGACGATAGACGGTTGTCCAGTGACGTTGCCCAAGAAAGATGTGAACGAAAATGGGACCCGAAACAAAAACGTGTCGAAACCCACCGGGCCCGCTACCAACGCCTTGACACCCTAGTCAAGACTCGGAGGGCAAACCGGGCCAGACAGCGAGCGCTGATTCAGAAGACGGATGCAATCGTTTAAGCCGAGCAATCACCTGCGACGCCTGATGCCATTCGGTGCTGTATGCACCACGTGCGGGTGCGCTGAAACATCGTGCGAGAACTGTGTGACCCCCAGCGAATGCACCAACTGCGCTTCCTGTTGCTGTTCGCCGACTCACGTGGCATGGCGATTGGGGAGGATTCGCCAAGGCGTCGTGTGGGAATACTTCAGCCTCGGATGGATGGCTGTCGAGGTCGTGGGTTCAATCGGAATTGGGTTGCTTTCGGGCAGTCTTGCGCTGCTTGCCTTCGGGAGCGACAGTCTCATCGAAATCATGTCTGGGCTGGCCGTGACGCTCCATCTAAGGAGCGATTCGACTGGTTCAAACGGCCTCGGTGAGAGGACCGAGAGGTTGACCAAGTTCCTCCTCGTCTCCCTTGTTCCCATAATCGGAGGAGGCGCACTATACTCCTACTTCGCTGGATTCAAGCCCGAGTCTTCCCCGCTGGGTATCGCCGTCGCCCTTGGAGCAGTCATAATCATGCCAGTCCTCTGGATTCAGAAAAGGAAGATCGGCAGAGAGACGAATTGTGCGCCTCTTTCAATGGATGCAGTCCAGTCAGCCACTTGTTTCCTGATGTCCATCGCCCTACTCGGAGGTCTGCTCGTCAACTACATTTTTGGAATTGGTTGGGCGGATTACGTTGCAGCGGGTGTCATTCTCGCATTCGTTGCTAAGGAAAGCGTGGAGGCGTTCAATCCCACCAAAATCGCTGGTTCAACTCCGACCAAAACGCCGTATCCCCCCAGACCCCCTTCCCTAAATCAGACAGCCTAGGCACCTTAGTTAGAACTAGCTAGTAAGAACTAGGTTACTTGATCAGTTTTGGACAAAGACAGCCGGTCGGTTGGCTGCTCTCAAAACTTAATTGTCCAAGTGCATCCCTCCGGGCCCGCTTTTCCAAGCGGCGGGTCCCTTTCGGCCCAACATTTGCGCCTCCTTACATGATTACCTGTGAGCACAGGAGACCGTCGCACCGTCGTGGCTGGAGTTTTATTTTTCCATGTTTTCTCGTATTGTGCGCAGCAGCTTCGGATCTTTCCGGAGAAAATCGACCAGTCCCCTTATCCTCTTGATGGTTGTGGGTTGAAGGTGATGTTCTATCCCTTCCGTGTCTTGGTAGGCTACCTTATCTTCCACACCGAGCATCAAGAGTAATTCTGAGATTATGCTGTGTCTCGCTATCACGGACTTTCCGACCTTCTCGCCCTTTTCGGTTAACCTGATGCCTCTGTACCGCTCGTGCACTAGGTAATCCCTTGCTGCAAGTCTTTGCAGCATGCTCGACACCGTGGGGGACTTGACTCCGAGCTTCTCTGCGATTTCGACGGTACTCGCGTAGCCCTTATCGTGGGTCAGATGGTAGATTACCTCAAGATAGTCTTCCAGCCTTGTCATCTCTTCTTGCTGCTCTATCTGGGCCGCTCTTGCCAAGCCATTCCCGCCTCCGCAGATGCAGGCCATCATTCATTAAAAAGGTTCTCGAATAGCTAGGCGGGTCTATAGAATGATGAACCAGATAACTATGTTAGATTCACCTAAGTTTAAAATACACTCGATTTGTCCCTAGTTGATTAGGGAGTGAATGGAGCCTCGGATAGAAGCCTCAGACCGCCTGAACAAGTGCAGAAACCTGAGGTGACGGAGCAACAAAAGAACAGCCCTCACATCTCCCTCCGTGACTTCTTCACATATCTGGGCCCGACCCTGATAGTGAGCCTAGCATACATTGACCCCGGGAACTTCGGGACGGACATAGCAGGGGGCTCCCAGTTCAACTACGCTCTGATCTGGTCTGTCTGGATGGCCAGCGTCTTCGCAATGGTGCTCCAGTACCTGTCGGGGAAGCTCGGGATTGCGACGGGAAACAGCCTTGCTCAGCTACTCCGTGGCTCGCTGAAGACCAGAAGTCGCATCATCCCATACTGGTTTGCGGGTGAAATCGCCATAGCGGCGACGGATCTGGCCGAGTATCTCGGAACAGTCATCGCGCTGAACATCCTCTTCGGGATTCCCCTTCTCTACGCGAGCATCTTCGGAGCGTTGGACGTCATCATCCTCCTGGCGCTGACGAGCAACCGCTTCCGCGTCGTCGAGTACTTCTTCATGCTCTTCGTTTCGGTGATAGCCACAGGATTCCTCTATGAGATCCTGAGGGTCGGGCCGAATCTCGGCCAGTTTGTCATTGGCTCAGTCTCGCCATCCATATCCGGCGGCACAGTCCTCGTTGTAGTAGGGATAGTCGGCGCCACGGTAATGCCTCACGTCCTCTGGCTCCACTCTTCATTGACATCGGAGAAGCTGGGCAGGTGGGGAATCAAAGAGAACGAGCCCCTCCCGAAGAAGAAGCTGCTCGGGCTTCATCTGCGGGAGAACGTCGTCATCCTAACGATTGCTGGTGCCGTCAACGTGGCGATTCTCGTAATGGCCGCAGCCGCTTTCTATGGCCACGGATATACCAGCATCTCGCAGATACAGGACGCATACGACGTGCTGATACCTCTGTTCGGTTCTCTCGCCGCAATAGTCTTCGCGATAACCCTTCTTTGCTCTGGGATCGCCTCATCGGTAGTCGGGACCTTGGCGGGGCAGGAACTGATGACCTCTCTACTTGGAATCAAGATAAACCCGTACCTGCGGAGAATTATCACTCGGGGCATCAACGTTTTTCCTACCACGGCCTGCATTCTCCTGGGATTTAGTCCGCTGGCGCTGCTCTTCTACAGCCAGGTCTTCCTGAGTTTATTGATCCCTCTCCCCATGATCCCCTTGATATGGTACACAAGCAAGAGGAAAATAATGGGTTCGTACGTGAACCGTCGTCCGACGATTATCCTGGCGCTGGCCGTCGGAGGCGCCATAGTAGCACTGAACATTGCCCTGATCTACACTAACATATGATGAGAATCTACGAAAGGTTGAAAGTTTGAGAGGGCGAAGATACGTCAAGCATCAGACCAGTGGGATGAGTAGGCTTAAGACGCCACAGCTACTGGTCATGTCAGTTGAGAGCGAAGCTCATGGCTGTCGGAGGTTTCATTTTGGGTTTGGGTTATGCCTTGGTCATAGGTAGTCCTAGCATCGCCAACCTGGTTTATGGCGACAACTCAGTCGGTGGAAGCCCTCCGATGTCCGTAAACGAAGCTTTCTCACTTTCAATTTGGCTACTTTGGGCGGGTTTTGTACTGCTTCCAGCGGGGGCGGCGGTCTTGATTTATGGGGCGGCGGCACAGAAGCCCGCGCCCGAGACTGTCTCCGCTGAGACTGGCAGCCTATCTGGCGACGCGCATTAGTCGAAGAGCAAGGAAGCTTAAATCAGCAAGGCATGTCAATTGAATGATGAACGACATTTCATCGGCACTAGACCTCCTGGCAGTTGTTTCAAAAGGAAAGGCGACGATAACCGTCGGAGGTCGAACCCTCGTTCGCATGGACGCCGATGAGAAGGTCCTGGAGGTGGATGCCGAAGGAGCCAAACAAGCCGGCCTTCACTTATTGGAGTTTGCCAGACAGGGCGGAGGAACCCTGGCCGCCGTCAGAGGCCCGCTGCGCATCGCGGGCGCGCTTTCCCAGAATGGGTGGAAACTAACTGTACAATCCGAGGGTGAAAAGGTGCTCAGCATGGGGAAGGGGACGTCTAGGCTTACAGGTCGGATCAGCATGAACCCTCTGAAAGCGAGGAAGCTGATGAAGGCGCTCGGGTAGGACTCGTCCCAGCCTAGTTCTTCGCCATCATCGAGACGTTTCTGCTGGCTGAAGCCTTCTTCTCGTCGTCTGTCATGTCCCTGACATGGCTTGTGACTGTCATGAGCCCGTCGAACTCGATGCTGATTCCAGTGGATGGAAACCTGACGCTCATGCCTTGGAGGTTGATGTCGACTTGGGAGTGCTTGTCTGAGAGTGCTTCCAGGAAATCAGCCACGAGGGATTTTTCGGCTCCGGCGGCGTGCCTTGATTGTGCCATACTTCCTATCAAAGTTGGCAGATATTTAGGGCTTGGGATTTTCGGCGTTGTTAAGTTGATGGGCCGTTCGCTTTGGTTGTCTTCTTCAAGACGTAGTCGAAGAAGCTCTGTGTCGTTCCATCGTCAGAAGTCCACTCAGCGCGTAACCTTGTTTTCCTCTCGACTCTCCTCGACGCGGAAAGGAGAGCGCGGTTCAGCTCCTTCGGGCTGTCACCCTCCATCTCTGCTTCGACGATGTAATCCCCTTCGGCTTCTTTGACGGAGCCCTTCACCACAGCCTGCTTGAGAACGGGTTTGACGGCCTTCGAACTGGAACTGCTGACCCTTGCCATGACTCTGAAATGTTTCTTTACCATTTGTCGCCACCTACCCCTCTTCGGCCCGACACTTAACAGGGACAAAATCCTGAGGCGTGGCCCATCAACTTGACAGAGCCGGAATTTCGCATTCCTCCTCCTGAGGCCTGAAAGGCAGGGGCAACGTTATACACGCCCGGGCGGTTTCTTCCTTTCTTGGAACTCTCCGACCAGGGAAGAAACCTGATCTACGTGGTGCTGGGAGGACTGGCCATAGGCACCGCCCTCGCCTTCGTGGGTGTAGATGGGACGCCTCTGACATCGCTCCTCCTTCAGGACAATGGGCGGGTGATGACGGGGTGGGTCTGGCAGTTGGCCACGTCGATCGTCGTGGCGCCACCGAACGTGCTTGGGCTAACCGACGTGGCGTTCAATGCAATGGCACTGGCCTGGCTGGATAGCCTCTTCTCTCTGACCTACAGCAGGAAGCAATACTACGCCGTCTTCCTGGCCACGGGAATCGCGGGCAACGTCCTCAGCCTGGCCAACGGCCCGGGGGTGGTCAGCTTCGGCGCATCCGGGGGCATCTTCGGACTCCTTGCGGGTGTCGTTTCCTTCGACTTCGTCACAAACAGGAGGCTGGACCCGGGCCTCATGCTGTGGTTCGCCGCCATCTTCATCATCAGCAGCTTCCTGTTTTCCTACGTCGACTGGATTGCCCACCTAGGGGGAGCACTGTTAGGGCTGGGGCTGGGCTACGCCGCGGGACTGCGAAGAGGCGAAGATCCGTTGGCAGCATGATGCACAACGGAACAAAAGCGGCGGACTCTTGGCCAGGCTTGGGAAGTAGCCGATGGATGACATCAGGAAGTTAGAGCGCGACCTGGCACACACCATCAGGAGGCTTTACGAGAGGGGACTGGTGTCAGGGATTGGGGGAAACGCCAGCGTGCTTCTCCCTTCGAGGAAGCAGATCCTCATCACCCCTGCGGGATACTTCAAGGGAGGGGTCGCCGAAGGGGACATCGTCAAAGTGAGCGTCAACGGGGAGGTCGTCGGGCGAGGGAGGCCTCCCGACGCTATGGCGAGGTCAGTCCCGCAGATCCCCGCCTTCTTCACCGCCATGGTGACCCAGCTTTTGATCTGAGGGACGGGGACGTCCCGGCACGCCAGGGCCCCGTCGAAGACCACCGCCTTCACAAGAGCGGTGCGTCACTCCGGGCTATTTAGTCGGAACGCCGCCGCTCGTGGTGTTTCGCGGGCTCCGCTAGGGAGTCATGGGATTCATCGCGCCCCGCAGGGCACCAGACGAGTGGGTGACCCCGATGCTGTTATGGAGTGGCACCCAGTCGCTCATGTCGTTTCGCACTTGTGCCTCCTCTTCCTCTTGGTCGCCTCCCGCTGAAACATCTTTTAGCTGATTTCCAGGGATCCAGGCTCATGCGGGTAGTCGATCTCTACGAGTATTCGTCTAGGGTCAGGCGGAGATTTGCCGACAAGCTGAGGGAACTGGAGTGGTCCGAGGTTGAAAGGAATAGGGAAGCGAGTCATTACAGCATGAAGAGTATCCTGATTCATGTCATAGACAACGAAGACTGGATAGTCAACTGGGTAATCAAGAACAAATCAAAAGAGTACAGGAGGGAGAGGAAGTCCGAACAGTACCTGAACATGAAGATGATCATGGATCACCTAGCCGAAGTAGAAGCAAGGACGAGAAACTACCTGCTAAAAGTCGACGACGCGGAACTTTCTAGGAAAGTCGACTTCGTGGTCTCGTCGGGCGAATCGTTCGAGATGACTGTCGAGGAGTCTCTTTTCCAGTCCTTTACGGAGCAGCTCTATCACATGGGAGAACTGATCGCGCTTCTCTGGCAGGACAACATCGAACCTCCCAAGATGCAGTGGTTCTATAATCGAGACGGGCTTCCCTCAGACTGATTTCCTCTCGACTGCGTCAGATTCTGACACCCATGAGGTCACTTCCTCTTGTCGGCATCTGAAGTTTTTGCCCGAATTGAGGATTCGGTTGGCGCTCGTATCACTCAACTGGGACAACGACATTCTGTGAGGCTTTCCAAGACATCCAGTCGTCGCAGATGAACCAAGGGTTCACGCTCGTGGCATGAAGAACGCAGTAGGCGTGGCATCTGTTGTGCCTGACGTATCTGCAGCTAAGACAGGACTCAGCCGGATTCGGTTCATCCGCGCTGCTCGCCTGACTATAGTTCGGAGGCCGCGCCATGAATTCTTCCTGGATGAACCCTCACATAAGCTGGGAGTCCTAGGTCAAAGCCGAGGTCACGGGACCTTCAGCAGCCACCGGGCTTGTCTTCAACGGTTTGCCTGCCTCACCGAGCGCTCTGAGCAAGTCCTCGTTCTTTGGTCGGTCGGCTGCGTTCTTGCCGATGTACTTGTAACGCACAACTCCCGCTCCGTCGATTATGAACGCTGAGGGTTTTGGGAGCTGGGTTATCCCCATGGCCCTGACCCTCTCGGAGAGGTTCGTGTCCCTTATTCCGTACAAATCGATTGACTTGAATGAGGTATCGCTGAGAAGGACGAACGGAAGGCTCAGCTTCTGAAGAAAGTCCCTTCCCTTCTCTGCTTCTTCGCCGCTGACGGCCACAATGGTGGCATTCAGCTCCTGGAATTTGTGATAGTCCCTCGCAATCGCTGCCAACTGTTGATTGCAGAAAGGGCACCAGCCTCCACGGTAGAAGAGAAGGAGCGCCTTCCTGCCGCCAAGGGCGCTCAGTCGCATTTCGTTTCCAGACAACCCTCGGGCCACGAAGTCGGGTGCCGACTGGCCAACGCGGACTTCGGCCACGTCTTCATGCGCCATGGCTGAAACAGTTCGGGGCCGCTATATCACCATCTTCTGATGGGCTCTCTTGTCGTGGTCCATCAGTTCGGCCTGGGAGCCGAAACTCAGTCCGCAGGCGCTGCACTTGTAGGACATCGCCTGCATCTCAGGGCCCTGGCCTGGCATCGTGGCCATGGGCTTCATGTGCACCTTGGCGTGCTCCTTGAGTTCGGCCTCGGTCGAGAACTTCGCTCCGCACGTGTCGCACTTGAACTTCTTTCCGAATCCAAAGACCATTGTGGTTCGGTTTGCGACGGAGTCCTCCGGTCTTTTACACGTTTTGCAAAACCCCCCTCCTTTAGTCCTGCACAAGAAAGGAAAGCTAGAGGCCTTTTCTGCTTGATGAATGTTAGTCAGGTTTCAATTCGTGTCGCGGATCAAGTGCATCCTGCGTGTTCGAATCCTTACCCAAGTTAATCGTGCAAAGTGCATTAGGTTCTCCTCATCACTCTGTCCAACCCCACCAAAATCGCTGGTTCCAACTCAATGAAACTATCGGCACATCTAATCGGGTTCTGACGATGCAGGTAAAGACTTAGAATATCGTTAAGAGAGACGCGTCTCTCAAACAGGTCCTATGTCTACGAATGAGCAAGTGGTTCAGGCCCAGGTGGATTCATACAATGCAAGGAACCTCGAACGTTTCCTCAGTTTCTACTCACCTGACATCGTGATTCTAGACGGGGAAGGAAATCAGATGACCAAAGGGCATGAGGACATGCGGCAACTCTATGCGGGGCTCTTCGACCAAAGTCCAGAACTTCACGCGGAGATAAAAAAGAGAATACTGTCGGGACAATATGTCATCGATGAAGAATACATTACTGGTTTCAATCTCAAAGGTTATCCTTCTGAACTAAGCGCGGCAGTAGTTTACCGGATTTCGGACGGAAAGATAGCACGCGTCCAGATGTTCTTCTAATCAGGCGAGTGTCACGGGAAGCCGATTTCTTGGCACTTCTGTGAGTTTGAGCCTGAATAACCTCCCTCAAACCATCGATAGAGTGGTCCCATCAGCATTTGAACCTACGTTTGTGGGCTCAAATCCGACCCGCGGCACATTTTGAACTACTCGTGCATGCCGTCGTGAAACCACTTCATGAGTGAGACCTCGTTTGTGTTCCCCACTTTGAATCGCGGGTCCGCTTTTACCTTATCTGTGAAGGCTGAGGTAACGGGGATTGGAAGGTATGAGATCAAAATGAGGTTCCATGATGTCACCCATAGTTGGTTCTACCTTTCTTCGGCAGCCTTTTGGAGAAACTGAACGCACAAATCAAGGGCCCTTGGAGAAATCGATGTCGTAGTGACACTCGATCCAATGATTCGGTTCTGTCTCGACCAGCGGAGGAAACTCGGACTGGCATTTCTGGGTCGCGAACTCGCACCTGTTCCGGAAGCGGCAGCCTGAGGGAATCGCGGTGGGGCTAGGTACATCTCCTTTCAGCACTTTGAGCTCCTTCCTCTTCGTAGGGTCCGGGATGGGGACCGTCGAGAGAAGCGCCTTGGTGTAGGGGTGCTTTGGATTTTCGAAGAGCATACCGGTGTCTGCGAACTCTACTATTCTGCCCAAGTACATCACCGCCGTCCGGTCGCACATCTGTCGAATGACAGCCAGGTTGTGGGAGATGAACACATACGTCAGACCCAGCTCGCTCTGGAGCTTCTTCAACAGCCTCAGAATCTGAGCCTGGACGGAAACGTCGAGGGAGGAGGTGGGCTCGTCCAGCAGGATGAAGGTGGGCCTCACGGCAAGGGCCGCGGCTATGGCCACCCTCTGCCTCTGGCCGCCCGAGAACTCGTGTGGAAATCGTGCAAGGTGGTCCGGGTTCAGCCCGACTCGCTCGATCAGTTCGGTGGCGAAGCGGTTCGCTTCGTCTCTGGAGGAGACCACGTGGTGTAGGTTCATAGGTTCTGTCAAAGCCGATCTGATGCTCTGTCGTGGGTCCAGCGAGGCGTAGGGGTCCTGGAACACCATCTGCATCTTCCGCCTGAACGGCTTCAGGCGCCTGCCTCTAACGTTCGTGATCTCAGTCCCCTCGAAGAAAATCCGGCCCTCGGTCACGTCGGTCAGTCTCATCAGGGACCTCCCAAGCGTCGTCTTCCCGCACCCCGACTCTCCGACGAGACCGAAGGTCTCCCCCCTTCGGATGCCCAAGGAGACGCCGTCGACTGCCTTCACCGGAGCTGAGCTTCGACCCAAGAATCCTCCTCTAACTGGGAACCATTTCATGACGTTTTGAGCGCTAATCAGATAATCGGTCTGGGTCATGGGGAGCGCTCCTCGAAGAGCAGGCAGGAGACCAGATGGCCGGGATTCGCTTCAATAAGCTGCGGCTTCACCTGGGGGCATTTCTCGAACGCCCGGGGGCACCTGGGGTGGAAGCGGCAGCCACTGGGCGGATAAATCAGGTCGGGGACCGATCCTTTGATTGCTGCTTCCTGCGGAGCCGAACTGACGTCGACCCTGGGGACAGAAGCAAGAAGGCCGATTGTGTAGGGGTGCAACGGGTTCCTGAACAGCTCCCTGACATCGGCGACCTCGACGACGTTGCCGGCGTACATCACCGCGACCCTGTCGCAGAGCTCTGCCGCCACAGCCAGGTCGTGGGTGATGAGGAGGACGGAAACGTCGATTTCTTGCCTCAGCGCCCTTAGCAACTGCAGGACCTGAGCCTGGACGGTGACGTCGAGGGCCGTGGTTATTTCGTCAGCCAGGATCAGCTTAGGCCTTCTGACGAGGGACATCGCGATAAGGACTCTTTGCCTCATGCCTCCCGAGAGCTCGAATGGGAACATCTTGAGGACCTTCACTGGTTCAGGGAGCCTCACCGACTCGAGGACAGAAACTGCGTAGACCTTTGCCAGGCGGTTGAACTCCTTCTTACCCAGGTTCCCTCTCTTGAGTGCGCCCTCCAGGTGGGACCTTTCGGAATCGAGGCCTGCCGAGACGTCCGTCCCTTCCCCGATCTGGCCAAGCCTGTGCTTGACAAGCTTCTCCGTAAAGAGCTCGGGCCGGGCGGATATGATTTCCGTGATCTGAGAGCCGATCGAGAGTACAGGGTTGAGGAACGTCATCGGATCCTGGAAGATGATGGCGACCTCTGTGAGCCGGGCCGTCTCGAGGTCCTTCTTTGACATCCCGAGGACCTCCTTTCCATTTAGAAGCACGCTCCCACCGAGTATCTTGGCGTTCTGGGGGAGCAGGCCCACGATGCTTAGCGCAGTCACAGATTTGCCACAGCCGCTCTCCCCCACAAGGCCCAACACTTCGCCCTTCCTCATCGTGAGTTCGACCCCGTCCAGGGCCTTCACCTGGCCAGCATAGGTGTTGAAGGATACTCTGAGGTTGGTGATCTTCAGTATCTCTTCGGCTGAGCTCTTTTGCATGGTGGTCATCTCCTCAACTTGGGGTCGAAGACGTCCCTTATCCCGTCCCCAAGGAGGTTGAAGCCGAGCGAAATCAATAGGATCGTGAGACCGGGGAAGAGGATCAACCATGGAGCTGTGAAGATGTTAGCTATGCCTTGGCTTGCCAAGTTCCCGAGCTCCGGCAGGAGCGGGTTCGGGGTGAGCCCGATGAATGTGAGCGCGGAGACTGTCAGGATGACCGAGCCGACGTCAAGGGTGGCCTGGACAAGTATCGGGTAGATCGCGTTCCGCACTATGTGCAGGTAGAGGATCCTTGGACCCCCCGCACCCATGGCGCGGAGCCTCTCGACATAGGGCTTCTCCTTCTCCGAAAGGATTTGCGACCGCATGAGCCTCACATAGTACGGCCACCACGTGATCAATATTGCCAGGGTCAGCGTGGGTAACGACCTCCCGAGGACGACGATCAGGACGATCGCGAGCAGGATCCCCGGAATCGCGAGGAAGACATCGGTGATCCTGAGTATGACCTCGTCCACGAACCCTCCGGCATAACCGGCAAGCCCCCCGAAGACGACCCCGATCACAATGGCCGACGCGACGACTTCGAACGCGATCTGCATGTCTATGGGTATTGCCAGGATTATCATCTGCAGGAGGTTTCTCCCGTAGGCGTCAGTCCCGAGGGGCAACTGGGAGGGACAGGTCTTCACATTGGCGATGTTCCAGTTTATGATCGGGTTGTTCCAGCAGAGGCGAAGCGCAAGCGGCTGCTGATTGGCCAGATTCGGATCCACAAGCAGGTGGGAAAGCAAGACGAGAAGGATTGTGGCTGCGGAAAGGAACAGCCCGACGAGAACTAAACGATTGCCTTTCAGCAGGTGAAGGGCGTAGCGCAGGTCGGCCTCCCGGCCGGTCGCGTCGCGGCGTCCGCCGTCTGAACTCTCTGAGCGGCTCATCTCAATACTTGATCCTCGGATCGAGAAATGCGTAGGCTATGTCGACCAACAGGTTCGTAACGACGATGATCACTGCGGTGACCAGCACGTAGAGCTCGAGGAAGTTCACGTCTAGGACGTTGGCGGCGGCGAGGGACGCGTTTCCGACCCCGGGCCATGAGAAGACGATTTCCACGACGACCACCCCGCCCAGGAGGTAGGAGACGAGCAGGCCCGAAACGGTGACCGCCGGGAGGAGAGCGTTCCGGAGAGCGTGTTTGTAGATTACGACCCGCTCTTTGAGTCCCTTGGACCTAGCGAGTGTGATGTAGTCCTGCTTAAGGACGTCTACCATGCTCGAACGCACGATCCTGGTAATGGCGCCAATCGATGTTATGGCCAGGGTCAGCGCTGGAAGGGCGAGAGCCACCAATGAGTCCCAGAGGTAAGGGAAGTTCAGAGATAGGAGTCCGTCGAAGACTGGCGCCCCCGTGAAGGCAGTGACAGTCCCCGGGCTGGCGAAGCAGATGCCGCAGGTAGTCGCCACGGCGCTGTTCGTCGCCAGAAGCCCTAGGCCGTTGACCCGGATGTAAAGCACAAAGATGATCTGCAAGACAGCCCCGAACCAGAACTGAGGGACGGAGTAGCCCCCGAGGGAGACGATCCTCGACAGATGGTCCGGCCACTTGTTGCTGTGGGTTGCTGAGATTATTCCGAGTGGGACTCCAAGTAGGATTGTAAGTATCGCGGCCGCGAGGGCCAGCTCCACGGTGAACGGAAACCTGCCGAAGAAGGCGTTCCAGGTCGTCGTGAGTGGAGCCACGCCCGGGAGGAGCGAATACCCCCAGTTACCCGTCAGGGCGTTTTGGAGCCAGGTCAAGTACTGTCCCCAGACAGGGACGACGCAACCGCTTTGCAGTTGCGTGAAGGCCTGGTATGAGGGGCAGTTCGCTGTCGCGACACCGAGGGCCCGGGCCACCGAGAGCTTGGCGTTGTCGTCCATCCTGGGAGTGATGTAGGCCGCGAGGGCGGAGGTGGGGGGGAGAAGGCCGCGCGTGAGATAGAAGATTAACAGGCTCAGTGCGAAGAGGACGAAGATCATCAGCAAGAGTCTACGCAGGATGTACTCGTAGAGCCTCAAGCGAGCTGCTTCCTAGGTGCTTTCATATTTGAGGGTTCGAACGTGTCACAGTTGTGCTGAAGGTTGCAGAGAGTCGTCCCTTTCAGACCCTGCACCCTGTCAGAAGATCAGGAGAGCGCGGCGAAGTACTGTGGCTCTCCGGTGGTGTAGATGGCCGGGTTGAAGTAGAACCCCTGGACGTTGGACGTCATCACCATATAGATGTCCGGATAGAATGTCCAGATGTCCATTACTTTCTTGTTCGCGAGGGCCATCATCTGGTTGGTCGCCGAGACCACGCCGGCGTTGTTGCCAGAGGCACTTGCCGCCTGAGCTGCAGCCCAGAACGTGGCCATCTCTCCCAGGTTCCAGCCGCCTGGGCTCGTGTAGATCCCTCCCGGAGAGAGGATGGGGCCGAGGAAGTCGAGGGCCCATGGGTAGTCGTCGAACCAGCCGAAGCAGGCCTCTGCCCAGCCGTAGACCTGGCCAGAGAAGGCTTCGGTGGTCATCTGGCCGCATGGGAGCGGGGTCAGGTTGACAGTCAGTCCCATGTTGTAGGTGGAGCTTACGTTATTGATTGTCTGTGCAACCTGGCCTAGGATGGCTTGATCGACAGTGTCCCCCGTGGCGTAGACGAGAGAGAAGGACTGCGGCGTCGGATGGGCGCACTGCCCGCTGCTGTCCAGCTGAGAGCACCCGAAGGTGTTATCGAAAAGACCGCTTGGAGCGGCGGTCCCATTCTCAAGGTTGAAGGAGGTGAGTGGGTTCTCCATCGCGCTAAGAAGGAGATTCTGAACCGTGCCGGGGCTGTAGCTGTAGCCTGGCGCGAGCGATTGGTTGTATGAGCCGGTGGGAGGTATGCCCGGAGGCTCTACTTCATTGGCGACCTGGCCAAGGTTGTTGTTGACCTGAGCGTCGACCAAAGCAAGGTCGACCGAGTCCGCCACTGCCTGTCTGAAACGCAGGTCAGCGAAGGGCTGGAATGAGTAGAAGGTCCCGGTGAATGGGTTCGTCACGTTCGTGTCCAGGGGAATGAAGTAGGTCGCGTACTGGCTGTACGGGCCGTAGATCGTTACTCCGCTCAGCGTCGACTGCAGCTTGCTCTGGTCCAGCCAAGCTGTTCTGTTGGCCACGTCGTAGATGTTGGTGGAGGCGACGTCGATCACCATAGCCTGGTGGGAGGCTGCTGCGTTCTGTAGGTCTATTTCTCGAGTCGTCTGGTCAGGGACGTACTTGTAGATCACAGTAGGGATCTGGGCGTGGATAGAATTGGTCGGTCCTCCCCAGTAGTTGGGATTCGACTGAAGTGTGATGACGTTCGAAGCTGTGTCAACGCTCTGGATGGTGTACGGGCCGGTGCCGGCCAACGAGCCGCCCGTGGACGAATCGAGGTAGGTCGCGGCGCACCCCTTGGGGGTCGCACCTGCGTTGCAGGTGGCGGAATAATCGTCAAAGTACTGGTCCATCTTCTGAGTCAGGTTCCCGCTGAGCGTGGGGTACGGTAGGGTGTAGCCCAGACCGGACTGGCTCCAGAGCGCAAGGTCGTGCTGCATGACGAAGTCAGGCGCTACGATGTTGGCCCACAGGTTGCCGAGCAGGTAGGGGAGAGCCCCGTTGGGGTTCATTATGTTCAGCTGAACGGAGAGCGGGCCTGTCATCTGCACAAAATTCTCATTGAGCACCTTCTGCACGTAGGAGTTGCCGTAGGTCTGCGTGCACGAGCAGAGCGTGGTGCTTAGGCTCGTGTCCAGGAGCTGCTGCAAGATCCACGAAGCCTGGGTGCCGTGTCCGAGGGGTGCACTCCCGTCCATCACAAGAAGCCTGTTGTAGGTGAAGTAAATGTCAGAAGAGTTGAGCGACTCTCCGTCGGCGAATTTGATGCCGTTCCTCAGCGTGGCAGTGAAGGTCGAGCCGCCGTTCGAGATTGTGTAGCTGCTGGCGAGCCATGGGATCACGTTGACCCCGTTTGAGCCGTTGAACCAGAGCAGGGGCTCGTAGATGTTCTGCTCCACCGACGCGCCGTAGATGTCGTAGGAGACCTGGGGGTCGAGGAACTGTATTGTTGAGAGGGTCTCGTAGGTTATCGACGTGGGCACTGTCCCGGTGGGGGTCGTGGACTCGGTGGTGACCGTGGAGCTTGTGGACTGGGTCTGTGAGGTGGATGAGGTAGAGGAGGTGGATGAAGTGGAGGACGTGGAAGTGCTGGAGGCAGGCGAGCTGGTGCTGGTGAGGAAGTAGGCTCCAACTCCACTGATGACAAGTAGCACTAAAATGACAACGGCAATGACGGCACGGGATACGGCCCTGCGGGTGGTAGTCCGGAAAACCTGCAACTTGTAGGCACAATTAGGGTGCTTTGGTGATTTAAGTCTATTCTTGCAAAGCTCTAAGGAGCATTCCGGAGTCGATGCACTGTCCGAAGAGATTGAATCTTCTCACGGTTTTAGAGGGGCGGTCAGAATACTAGCTCACGGTGACTACGCCCTTTCGACTCCTCTGGTGCCGCAGACCTCACAGCGCCACGCCTGCCTCTCGGAATGCACGTACCCCTCGAGCCCGCCGGGTTCCGACGTCCACTGCTTGAACCTCTCCGGGTGGGGGCACCTCTTGGGATCTGCCTTAAGCGTCTGTATGAAGTAGGCCTGCCAGGATTTCAGATCCCGTTCCTCCTCGGGGGGAACAGAGGACACAGGACATAATGGCCCTTCTTGTTTCTTAAGCCTTCAATCGCGTCGGCGCAGTGAGATTCCCAATCAGGATACTACGTTGAGGGTGAGCGTAGACTGCAGGTACTTCAGGGTGCGAATCTTTGAGAAGAGGATGTACTTGAGCTCCTCCTCCGACTCGGCTTCGACCACTGCCACCACATCGTAGACGCCGAAGACCTGATAGACCCCGACCACGCCTTCCACTTTCTTGAGCTCTGACTGTAGTACATCCTCAGTGCCCAGCTTGGTGCTGATCAGGACGAACGCCTTTTTCATCAGTGTCGTTTCACGTTCAGGTTGCGTAAGTACTTTCCCGCCAGCGTGGTCTGATTCCGATGGAAAAAGCGGTGGAGGAGGAAACCAAAAGGTCCCTCCCCTCAGAGCGGAGACGACTACATCGGCATGGAGCTCTGGAAGAGACCCATGAGGTTCCCCTCAGGATCCCAGAAGTAGGCAGAGTATCCCATGTTAGGGATCGCCTGCTTCGCCCCCATGGACTTGCCGCCGTGGCTCTCGATTTCCTTCAGAGCCGAGTCGATGTCTGGGACGGTTATGGTGACCACGGGACCGGTGAACGGTTCCTTGCGTTCCATCATCCCTCCGTTAATCGACGCGACTTCGGTGACCATGCCGTCCTTGTCTGTGACGGCGCCTCCCAGCATGGTGTAGTTCATCTCGGGCATTTCGTTGATGTGCCATTCGAACACGTCCTTGTAGAAAGATTGGGCGCGTTTGACGTCCTTGGCTGGCAGCTCGAAGTGGTTGACCTTACCCTTCAAGTTTCTCGCAGACCTTTAGTGCTGTTTCCCAAATAAATGTTGCCGATGGAAAGTATGTCGGAACCGAATTGCCATCTCAGGCGTGACCAACCTGCCGTTCATGCGCTGTCGGCGACCATTACCCTGTGGAACGCGGACCCGCACTGATCACCGGTGGCGAGGTCTGAATCGTAAATTGTCTCGCGGCCCGTCCGCAGGAAGCAGTCCCAGCACATCTTGATGGACATCGTTATCGACTGAAGCGAGACCATGTCTCTTCTTTTAGGGACTGTGGAGCCCTCATTCAGATTTCGACTCGCAGCTAGGAGGCAATCGAATCTTACCATCGAGTGAATACGCAAAGCGAGCGACAGGTTGTCAACTTCTGCTATCATGATAGCCGAACAAAGGCGACCTTCCCTATGATATCACGCGCAAGAGCCTCACGGGTCATGACCAGTGCCTTCTGCGTGAAGGAGAAGAAGACGAGGGAGATCGCCTCTCCGAAGACGGTCACCTTCAAGAACGGGCGCCATGCCATCAAGGGCAGGTGCGCTACGTGTGGGACTACCCTGTTCAGGATAACAGGGAAGTAGTCAAGCTTCTCCTCGGGCGGGCGTGGGATGTTATGCCTAGGGGAAATGCTGGAGAGCAGCACGACCGAGACAGGGACTACATTAAGTGACGTAAGACCGCGCTGAGACTCGATCGATTCAACCTCTGGTTTCATCCTTCATTCTGCATAAATCCGACGGACGAGTTTCGGAGATCATATGCAGGCCGCAGTACACCGCAAGGAAGTCAAAGACGCCATCGAAAGCCAAGAGTGTTTTGAAGATCGACTCTACAGAGGCATGATGAGCTTCCTTCTTGTCCCTGCCGAGTCCTAGTTCCTCGGGGGCGCGTAGGATGACATGGCTAGAGGAAGTGCCTGAGATAGCAAGTGCTGTAAGTGCTCCCGTAAGCGCCGTAGTAACTCATCCTGGGAGATCCTTGGACCTTAGAGCATCCGCCTGAAGACCGGAGTGTTGTCGGCTCAAATCCGACCCGCGGTACTTTTGCCACTATCTGATCTGGATGTGTCTTCACCGGGAATGCCTCGTCGATGCTTTTCCTATTTGCCCGACATTGACGGGATGGCCTTGCCACAACTTGTACAGAATCTTCCGGGCGTAGCAACTGGCGACCCGCAATTCGGGCAGAATCTGGCACTACCCGGCGTCAGCTGAGGCTTTGCCGGGAGGTCGATGCCGACCACCTTCCTGAACTTGGTCCTGAAGACCCAGTCAAGATTTCGTAGATTATCATGATAGAGGCTGATGAATTTGATCTTGTTCTGGTGGTACTGGGCCATCTTCCACTTCATGATTCTCTCGTATTCCTTGCTGGCCCCGAGGAGGCCCCAATACTCGACGTACACATTGTAGTCAGGCAGAAAGAAGTCAGGGTAGGCGAATGTCCGCTTGAAGATGATTGCGTTCGTCTGGGCCCTCCACTCGTAGACATAGCGGATCCCGCTCTTGGTGAAGTAGTCGGCGATTTGCTTCTCCCCTAGGCTCTTCACCTGTTCCCCGTGTAGCGTGGTTGAGGGGGTCCCGTACTCGTTCCGCTCCTGTTGGAAGAGCTTGGCCAGGTCGTCGAGGATGCCCAACTCGAAGCGTGGTTTCGTGGTTCGGTATTAACCAAGACGGACTACTGGTCCAAGGGGGTTCGCCGGCCTTTGGTGCGACTCAGGCTTGGCCTGGAGTCGACGTCTTTTCCGGCAACTCGGTGTAGACCCCGTCTTTGCTCTTGTAGAGGGCGATTCTCCCCAGGGTCTTCCAGTCACCGTCGAACTTCCTCAGCTGGACGCTCAGGACCTCGTCCTCAGGATTCGACTTCCCAGGCCAGACGGCCACGTTGAGGAATTCGCCCCCTCCGAGCTTCTTAGTGAAGCTGTACTTCGGGCGGGCCTTTTCGCTCATGAGCAAGTAGGAGTGGGGCTGCTATTTCTCGGTATCCGACCCATCTTCCCGAGAACGAACGGCTTCGATGAAATATTCGGGGAAGAGATCTCTGTGGCTCCTGAGGAACGATGGGAAGTGGGAGTCAAGCACGTAGGTTACCGCATGGTCCGTCTCGCTCCTGACGCTCCTACCGTAGGTCTGCACCAGCCTAAGCGCCGACTGCCAGTCATACCAGCCCGGGTTCCTCTCCAGCTTGATCATGGTCCTCCGGTCGGAGAGGTCGGGGTACGGCACCTTGACGAGGATCTGGAACCTGGAAAGCTCGTCCTTCAGGTCGACCCCCTGATGGAGGCTCGGGGATATCAGGACGGACTCGTCCCTGGAACCGTGGGCTTTCAGCAGGGCGGGTCTCGAAGACACCCCCTCTGTGCTAAAAAGCCTCGCCCTGTTCTGGGGAGACACGTGTTCCCTGATGTACCTGTCCTGGGCGTAGGAGGTCGTGTGGACGATCCCCCGCTCTCCCCGATGTCTCGTCATGATTTCGTCTACGGCCATGGCAATCTCCCCCATATGAGCGTCCATCGACTTCATGCTCAATGAAGCTACGGCGAGAGAGTAGATCCTCCTGTTCTCGACGGGAAACGTCGATTCCTTCACCCTGATGAAGGCCGCCTCTCTCTCCGGGACGCCGAGGGTCTTGCAGAAGACCTCCTTGGAGAACACCGTGGCGGACATGAACAGCACGATATCGGCTGCGTCGAAGAGCCAGCCAGTGTAGGACCCGACATCCAAGGGCTGGAAGACGACTTCCTCGATAGAAGCCCCGTCGTTCGACCTCCGAACCTTGTCCACCACCCAGTTGGCGGGATTGCCCTCCAAGTCCTCAATGAAGGAGTCTAAGGATGCCAGAGAGCTCTTGCACGAAGCCACTTGGTCCTGGACTGCGTCATCTTCGATGTTCTCTCCAATGTAGCGCTCTAGCCTCCTTTTCGCATCGGCGAGCTGATCTGCCCAGGCCGGGACTACCTCGCCCCTGTCCGAGATGACTGGGTCTGCGTTCTCCCCGCTCGGCCTGTAGTTCTGGAGGAGCGACCTCCTCAGCGAGAATGAAGTGAAGCCTACCATCTGCTTCTCAAGGTCGTGAGCTTCGTCGCAAACGAGCAGCCTCCGCCGCTTGATGTCCTGAGTGTACCGCAACTCGGTTAGAAAGAAGGGGTAGTTCGCAACCATCACCGGCCCCCTGAACGAATCCCACTTCTGGGCGTAGTAGTAGCAGAGCTTGCCATCTTCAAGGTGCTCACACTTCGCGTCCCTCCTGCACGCGCCCAGCTTGTGCTCCTCGTACTCCTCGAATGTCAAGTAGTGGGGGCACTCTGTGAGCTTCCAGTCGACCTGACACCTTCCTTGGCTGCATGGGAGGTTCCTCCCTGTCGAGGTAGGCACGAGGCACGTGAAGTTCGCCTTGCCGATCACCACAGGGAAGCGGAAGTCCGACGAGTACTGGTCTTGAAGCTGTTTCGTGGATGTTAGCAGGTAGGCTGAACCGAGGTGTTTGCTAAGGGCGGCGGCTATCGCGGACTTGCCGAACCCGACGGGTGCTTCGAGAATTATGAACTTCTTGGACTGGGCCAGAGCATCTTCGACTTCGGCGAGGATTTCTCTCTGCCCCGTCCTCATGGTCTTGAATGGGAAGCTCTCCAGAAGGGTGGGCTTTCGTGAGGCCTCACTTGGAACCGGTGCGCCGCACTTGGCACAGAATCTAGTTGGCCCGCCACCTACGGGCAATTTGAGGCGAGAGCCGCACTTTGTGCAGAACTTCAATGAAGACGCAGTTCAGATTCGCGACTTGCTATTAATCAAGGCGCCTTATTGAATCTGGATTGGAAGTGATCTTCCGGAACCCAACCACCCTTAACTACGATCGATGCTGGACAGGTTGTATGCCTCGAATAGAGCTCTATGAAGGTGCGAAGAAGATAGCGGACATTGGCCTCCCCGAGAAGAAGTTCAGTACCGGCTCAATAGGCTACTGGGCCACTCAGAAGCTGGAGATCAATGGGAAGAGGTACCAATGCCAGTTCCAGATGGTTGAGATCGGGTCCAAGCAGAAGAAAGAGTAGCAGGACTGCACATGGTGGGTCGGCCTGAAAAGGTAGAATGAGAGTTTTGGTGGGGAACTTCAAATCAGCTCCATCCTCGACCTGAAGAACTTCTCCGTGTCCTTGTCCGTGAAGTATGCGTAACACCCTTTCATCCCCCTGCTGAAGAGCACCCGGTAAGTGTGCTTGGTCAGGTCGGTGAACCTGTCCTTGTCTCGCTTCACCACCGCGTCGTGGGAGCTCTCCGGGTGCCCCTCCCAGGCCTGCCTGTCGAAGTTGTACCTGAGGTCAGGCCCCATGATTACCCCCGCGTAGTCGAACTCGAATCCCTGGGCGTTATAGACGCACCCGACCTGGTTTATCCCATTGGGGTCGTCGGCCCAGAGCGTGGCCTTGGGGATGCCCTTCGCAAGCTTCCTAGCCTCTGGCCTGGCATCCCATGGCCTCCTGTACTCTCCGATGACCACGTCGTCGTTCAGGTTCCCCTCGGAATCGGGCATCGACCAGTGCCAGCAGTACCCGGCCGTGACCCTCCCGGTGTTTCCCTCGGTCACCTTCTCTCTGATGGCCGTTTCCACTGCCTCGGGGCTCTCGAAAATCTTGAAGTCGAACTCCTCCTTCCTCTCCCAAATCACGTTGGCCGTCCTCCGTATCCCTATGGTGTTGTCCACCCAGTTGACGAAGGCGTCCGACCCGTTGCACCTGAACTGCGCCTGCAGCTCGTACTCCAGGACCTTGCAGCTCATCCTCTCGGCGCTTTCTTTGATGTATTGGACGGAACCGATTTCCCCGGGACGGACAATTTGGTAGTCGTCGATGAAAAAGACCGTCGACTTCGCCGCCTTGATCAGCTCGTCAATCTGGGGCAGCCCGGTCCTGTCCTCCTTCCTGGTGAACCTGCTCACGCTCGTCTGCCTGATCCTGTGGGCCTCGTCGGCCAGGAGGACGTCCACCGCGTCTCTCTCGGCGTTGGGGTAGCTGTTGAAGTACCTGAACTGGATTGAGCCCAGCTGGCCTATCTTCTTCCTGAGGGTCTCGGTGAAGGCCCGGGACCCGGTCGCATACTGGGTGTTGTACCCATTGTGGAGCAGGTCTGCCATCACGTTGACCGCGATGAGCGACTTCCCGGTGCCTGGTCCTCCCTTTACAATTACGACGGTCTTCTGCTTGTCGTGGAAGCCACTCTTGGCCATGGTGAGAATCTTGTCGTAGACTACGAGCTGGTCGTCGAGCAGAATGTACTCGTTCCTCCCTTTGATCATTGCGTAGACATTCTCCATCAGCTTCTTGCTGGGGCGATACTTGCTCTGCTCGATCCTCTTGAGCACGTCGGCCCCCTGACCTCCCTCGAGCCGTTGGACGAGGCGATCCTTCATCTTGGGCACGTCCTCCGCGGTGAAGACGGGACATCTAGCCCTGACCTCGTCGAACTTTGGGGAAAACAGCTCGTCCTCGGAATAGTAATTGTAGTTGTGCAGGTACGTGCAAGCGTCGAGGGCAACAGGACTGTGGTCATCGTGGAACGCGGTGTGCGTGTTCGCCAGGTACAACTTGTACCGCTCGACCTGGGCCGAGGGGTGGAGCACGTCCCTTTGACCTCCGCCGACCCAGGTGCTCACTTCGTTCTCGCCGTCTGCCGCCGAGCATTTCTCCCACTGCTTCAGCTCGATGATCACGGCGCCATCAGCATCACGTCCATCCCTTCCGCAGATTAGACAGTCGAGCCTGAGCGACGAGAGCGGGAGTTGGTACTCCAGCATGACGCCGTGGTCGAGCAGGTTGGCGTACTGGAAGACCTGGGAGAGCGCCCTCAGCGAGTTCCGCCAGGAGTTGACCTCCCCGGGCGATGGATTGTAGCGAAAATACTCGAAGAAGGCGAGCCTGAGCTTCTCCGCAATCTGGTTCTGGACTGTGTCCTCGATGAACTGAGGGGATAGGCCAGAATATAGTCGCATGCCCTATAGTTCGTTGTACTTCTTACTTGATCCTTTTGCCTTCTCGACAGGATACTTCCTCGCATTTTCCCGTATCTTCTCCTCGAGTGAGCTGGAGACGTCAATGTCGTACTTCTGGGCAAGCCTCAGCGCAAAATAGAAGATATCAGCAAGCTCATATCGTGCAGCCTTGGCAAATGACCGGTCCCTAAGCATCACGTCTATCTCTGATTCGGACTTGAATCGGAACATCTCCAGGAGTTCAGAGGCCTCTGTCACTATCCCGATCGCGAGGTCCTTGGCGTTGTGGAACTGGTCCCAATCGCGTTCTTCAGTGAACCTCTTGACCATCTCTTTGAGGTCGGCTACTCTTGTCTCAGGGTCCTTCATGAGCCCTTCGCGCAAGCTAGCTACGTGTTACGTAGCGCTTTAAACACAACGAGATTCGCTTGCGGAGGCCTGGGGTGGTGATCCCAGCTACGGTCGCCGAGCCTCGTCTTTGCTGAAAGACTCAAATCAAGCAGTGGTAGGTATCTGAACGTGGATAACTGGCCTTCGATTCTTGGGAAGTTCCTCTTTCAGACTCGGTCCGGGGATCTCAAGTTTGCGACATACCCAAAGGAATGGCAAGGTCTGAAGCTGAGGGTGTCCTTCGGGCAGGGGGTGGCAGCTAGAGTTCCCTGGATGGCATTCATCGCATCAGAGATGCAGGTCAGCAAAGGCTTCTACCCGGTCTACTTGTTCTATCGGGAACTCGACACCCTCGTGTTAGCTTATGGCGTAAGCGAGACTGAAGAGTTCGCCAAGAAATGGCCGCCTGAAATTGTGAATGATACTCAGACCATTAGGGAGTTCTTCGGCAAGGACGTCCCAAGGTATGGAGACTCCTTTGTCTACAAAGCATACAAGGTGAGTTTGGATGAAGGCGTTGTCCAATACACGTCCCCAAATGGCAAACCAGTCTCGGATAAGGACTTGGAAGTTGATCTGTCTAGGATCATTGAATATTTCAAGAAGGTTGTTTCGACTGAAGTAGCAAAGCCAGATTCGGCCATCGGTCAGGGGATTTTCTACATGGAAAAGCAGTTAGAAGACTTTCTGATCAATAACTGGGATAACACGGAGCTCGGCAGGAAGTACAGCTTGATTGAGGAAGAAGGCGAGGTAATAAGTCGGCAATTCAAAACTGATGTCAGTTCCATAGACATCTTAGCGAAAGACAAGAAAACGAACTCCTACGTGGTCATCGAACTAAAGAAGAACCAGACAAGTGATGATACTGTTGGTCAAGCGGCTCGGTATATGGGTTGGATCAAGGCGAAAAAAGGTGACAATAACGTGAAGGGAATCATAATAGCGGCAGAGTTTGATGAGAAGGTAGAATATGCTCTCCGAGTTGTTCCGAACGTGGAAGTCTTCCTGTCCAAGGTCGACTTCCAGCTGATGGCACCCAGACCAGAACAAACACTTCGAAACTAGAAGCCAATGTTCGTCATGCAAAAGGGTCCATTGCGCCTCCTCCGGAAATATCTCATTCTTGCGATAGCGAGGACTGCCTGTTCCCGATTTAGATTCCTAGTGCTTCTCTGAGACCCTTGTACCTATTTCTAATCGTGACCTCCGTAACCCTTGCAGCCTCCGCCACGTCCTTCTGCGTCTTCTCTTCCCCCTCCAGCGTGCAGGCTACGTAGAGAGCTGACGCCGCAAGCCCCATGGGGTCCTTCCCGGCCGAAATCCCGGTCTGCTTCGCCCTGAACAGGATCTCCCTCGCCCTCCTCTGCGTCTTCTCAGACATCTTTGCCCTCGATGCGATCCCCGACACGCACTTCGTCGCGTCGGCCACAGGCATCTGGAAGTCCATCTCCCTGTGAAGGAGCCTGTACGACCTCGCGAGGTCCTTCTTCTTGACGTTGCTCACCGCGGCCACGTCCTTCAGTGTCCTCGGCACTTCGCCGTCCCTGCACGCGGCGTAGAGCGAAGCGGCCATCATAGCGGTTATCGACCTTCCCCGGACAAGGTTGCGCTCCAGCGCCTTCCTGTAGAAGTATGCGGCCCTCTCCGTCACCGCCTCTGACACAGTCAACTTGTCCGCGAACCTTCTCAGCTCGTTGAACGCCTGGCGGAGGTTCCTGTCGGCCGACTCGTGGACCTGGCTGCGCCTGTCCCATGTCCTGAGCCTTTCGACAGTCGTCTTCATGGACCCGGACAGCGACCTGCCCGAGGCGTCCTTGTTGAGCGACCCTATGACAGTGGCCAGCCCCATGTCGTGCATGGCTATGGAAGTCGGAATCCCCGTCCTGCTCCTGTCCCCCTTCTCGTCCCCTGAAAATGATCTCCACTCAGGCCCCATGTCCACAATCTTCTCCTTCACCACCAGCCCGCACGCCGCGCAGTAGTACTCGGACCCGGTCCCGTCGGTCACCATGCTTGCCTTGCCGCAGCGGGGGCACTTGCCAGTGTTCCGTTCCATCTTTAGCAGCCGCGAGTAGTCAGCTGGGGTATCCAATTTTTTCACTTAACAGTAGTACCGGTTACTACGAAGCAACCTGCAGCATCCTTCTATTTAAAGGGCGAACCCGCGTCTCATCAAAATTGGCACTGTGGCGAGGCCCTGAAGCCCTGGCCGGCGTAATTCTAGGACCATACGCCTCCAAATCTGGGCGGGCTGCCGTTGCTCACCACAAACATGCCAGTAAGGTTTGAGCCGGTCTGAGGGGTCGTGCTCAGCGAGCCGCTGACATCGCAGGAGACAATTGCCGCAGAGCCTCCAGCTGGAACGACGTTGGCTCCTCCGATCTTGCCATCGTATGACTGTCCGAGATAGGTCAGGCTACAACCTGTTATCGACCCGTTGGCTGTCCCTGAATTGGTCAGGGTGGTTGAGCACACGCGAGTCGAAGAGTTACACGATACCTGCTGGACTGAAATCAGAGCCTCGTTTGGAGGTTCGCAGCCGCAAACGACAAATATGCTCCAAGAGAGGAAGATCACAACTAGGGCAACGCCAACGACTGGAATCAACGCGATGATCGCTTTCGTCCTCAGTTTCAACCGGGTGTCACCAGGAACTGCAACTTGCGAATCAGATGCTCGTCCAATACTTACGGAATATGGAACCTGCGTCTATCCCCTTGGTCTTCCCTGACCCCCAAGGGCCATCATGCATTGACAAACTGAACCTGGAGTCCATAATGATTAAGGTCGAAAGACGTGTCAATCAGGGCTGACATTGTCCTTCTGCACGTCCTGCGGAAACTTAGTCCCTGCTGCCGCGCGCTACTGTCCTCTATGCGGGTCGAGTACTGCTGAACTCGTCGTCTCCAGTCCCTCAAGATCCGTCCAGTTGACCCTTCAGAGTCCGGTTCCCGAGAGGCCCCGGGTCGAAGCCGTCAACGCTGTTGCCGTTCAGGCAGAGTTGAGCCCCAAAGATTCAGAGGGAATGCGCCCTCTGAGCGATTCGGAATACACCAAAATCAAACGGATGGGAGCGGGGAAAAGGAACGCTGCCGTCCTGGTGGGATTCATCGGTGGGATGCTTGGAGTGATAACGATGTTCTCTCCCCCCGCCGACCCTACAGTTCTCTCCATTGAAGTCATAATCCTCGAGATCGTCGGCCTGGTGCTCGCTTCGCTCTCCCGGAGAGCGAGGATGATCGTTTCGCGGACCATAGAGCTTGGGACGGCATCTGAAGCCTATGGCGTTGCCAGGAGCCTGGCAGACGGGACCGATGCGATCGACATGGGCGCCGCACGGTTCCTCCCCCTCGGTAAGTCGAATGAGTTCTCTGAGCTCACAAAGGCGGAGAGGGGACCGGTCAGGGTGGTCTTCGCCGGGCCCACCAAGGAGAAGAATCCCCACGTCTTGCTCCTTGAAGCGGGCGCCAAGAGTTTCCTGTCACCTGTTCCCTGTTCATGGGTGAGAACAACTTGAGAGTCCCATACATTCACAGGCTGCTCATCCTTGCGCTCGTCATTGTGATGGCCTCCATGGTCGTCTCGCGCCCGGTCATGGCGGCGGCCGAGGTCGCCTTCGACCCGAACGGCAATCCGAACGCAAATCCGGACTTTAGCTTCCCAGCTGGCGCGACGATCTATTTCGTTGTGACCTTGGACAGCGGGTGCAGCTCGGCCCAGATCTACTGGGGTGACGGCAGTTCAGACACCGGGAGTTCCAGCACGGGAGTCGTTCATTTCACGCATCAGTATTCTGACGCCGGTACCTACCCGGTGAATGCCGTTGACATGTGCGACGGCCAGAGTCTGAACACTCTGGACGTTGTGGTGGAAGGCTTGAGTTTTCCCATTAACATTTACAGTGCCTCATTCCCGGTGAGCGTGGCGGCTGCCATAGGCGGATTCGCGATAATGGCGTTGGCGAACCCAAGGGTGAAGGGGAGCCAGAAGCGCGCCAAGGGTTCGCTCTCAGGCCTCGCGGGCAATCAGAGCCCATCGGGTAGGAAGGCCCCGGCTTGGGGTTACAAGCGTCCCGTAGGATACACTGCCGGGCCGGCTCAGCCGACCGGTCAGACAGGCGGAGTCCCATCGCCCATCAGCGGGGGAGTGGGCTATTCCGTCGACCTCGGAAGAAACATCGGAATGCCCATCGGACCGCAGCAGGGGATCCCAATCACTGGGGTGGGTGCGAGTGTCGCGACGCCTGAGGTCTCCCCTCTTCCGTATCTCAACGCCGTGTGGGGGCCAAACGGTGTCACCCTCACCTGGGGACAGCCTCAGTTCGACCAGAATCAGTATTCATTACTCGGATACCAGGTGTCCATCCTGACCTACGGTCCCAACAACACCATGCCAGTGCAGACCGTCATATCAGTTCAGCCGCCGGGCCCAGGCCAGGTCAACCTGCCTTTTGACCAGACATTCAGGTATAACTCCGGAGGCGACATCGCTGGCTTCCGCGTGGACCCGATCTTCGGCAAGATCGTAGACGGTACTCAGACCGTAGGCAAGGGGAGTGGTCTCGTCGCCAAATTTGGCAGCTCTGTCGGGACCTTCGGACTCTGATAGGTCTCTCTGGCTCCAGGCTCAGACCCAAGCCTTTGGCTTCCAAGCCAGTCACGTCTAACGAGACTGGCCTGAGGTCTAGATTACCGAGAGCCGCCTGGGGCTCGCAGAAGGTCGGTGTGAGGGGCACCTGATACCCTTTAGTGGGGGCGCAGGCAGGGGCGTCACGAACCCAGCCAGACTGGCGCTCCTGATAGTCACGGTGGCGATAGTGGCTGCTGCGGGCCTCCTGGTAGCTTTGCCATACTTCACAGGCCAAAGGACAAGCTCTAGCTCTGTCGGGACGACCATCTACTCGACAGTGACGACCAGCGCCAACTCTACCTACACCTTCGGGTGCCCAGCGAACTCCACCTGCGACTTCTTCATATCTCTCACGATCAACGTCACCTGCACCGGATGCTCCTTCGCCGGAGAGTACACCGCTCCCAACGCCGATTCCAGTCCGACCCATGTGTCGGGGAGCGGCAACCAGTCATACACCGCGAGCAGCTTTGATTCTCCCCTCAACCTAACCTGGAACATATCGAAGGGCTCGTCGGGGGGGACCCTGGAGGTGAAGGTCATCAGCCAGGATGGGCAGGTGTATTACGACAGGAGCACCGGCGCCCCATTTGGGACCCTGGAGGGCCGATGGGACGTCACCGTTGCGCCAGACTCGTAGGAAAGGACCTATCCTCTGTGAAGTCGACGGCGCAATTCGGGTGGCTGTTCTGCCTTCTTTCATCTTGTTCTCCTGACTAGCATTATAACCCCTAGCGAAGTCCGTTCTCAAACATGAGACGTCCAGGCACGACATCGGTTACCCTAGCCTTCATGGTCGTGGTGATACTGGTAGCGTCCATGGCTGCGGTTATGGCCACCCAGACCTCCGTAACGCCTGGGACGACGTCCAGTCAGCGGACTTCGGAGTCCTCCAGCGTGTCCACAACAGCAGAGAACGGCCTCCGGCTCAGCCTCGGCGCAAGCCTCTCGTCGGTCTATTCCGGCGGCTCGATAACCGTCACCCTCTCAGACTTCAACACCCTGGATGTGACGAACTCGCCCACGATGATGCCCCTGCCCACAATTGGGGGAGTGACTCTGAGTATGGGGCCCTGCAGCCAGCTCCCGCTGGGGTTCGGCGTAGCAGGCGGATACTACGGATTGGGGAACGTCTCTCAGGCTTCGCTTCTTAACCTGTACAATCCAGGAGCACTCTACGGCTGCCCCGCGCTCTTCCCCGTTGGGTACTTCGCCTTCTCCCCCCTCAGCGACAATGTCACGCTCTACAGCCCCCAGCCCTCCGGTCCAGGCAACGCCACAGTCCCCACTCGCATGTGGACCGCGCCTGACTCCTTCGATCAGAACTTCTCCGGCTACTGGACTGGACAGGGATTCCCATTGGGGAGCGACACCTTCCACAGCTTTGAGCCTGGAGTCTACACCCTGATTGGAGCGGACGCCTACGGGCAGTTGACCGTCGTCCACTTTTATGTCCCGGCTGGCACCACCACGACCGGAGGGACGAGCGTTTCAGTGCCTTCGCTTAACGGGCTCGAGCTACTCGTCAGCCTGAACGCCACGCAGAGCCTTCCCGGACAGCAGGTCCAGGTGAACCTCAGCGAATTCAACACCCTGCCCGCTGCCAACAACGTCTCTGCGTCCAGGGCCTGGCCGGTCTCGGTCGCGCTCGGCGCCTGCGAGAACATGTACGCTCAGCCCTTTGGAATAGCCGTCTACTCCGGACACGTCGATGGTCAGAACCTCTCCCAGGGCCAGCGAGTGGAGATATTTCCACCCGTGCCCTGTCCGCTGTACCTCCGGCTCGTTACAGGGTATCTTTTCCAGCCGCAGAGCGACCTCGCCGTGATCCTGCCGAACTTGGGGGCCACGCCGTCCCCTCTCGTCGGGAGCGTCAACGTCGGCATGAACTACAGCTCGCTTCAGGGGCAGTCTCTCCCTGCCGGGACGTACACTGTAGTTGCTGCGGACGAGTGGGGCGCCCTGGCCTTCGTCTACTTCCAAGTGGCTTAGGTTAGAATTTTCTGGAGAGCTGGACAAGCATCAGGGGAGACCCTCGACATACTTGGCGAAGGAGTTCAGCTCCCCCATGGCTGAGGATTCGGACTCCGCTTTCCCCTGGGTCTTCAGAATCCAGGACCAGCGGCCTTTGAGTTGGACGTCCATCGACGCCGACACCCTGGTCCCCTCGGGAACCTCCTCGAATCTGACGACGCTTCTGATCCGGGTAAACCTTGTCTTGCCCTCGGATTCGACCCTTTCCGGTGGGAAGAGTTTCATCTCCCTGGCCCTCGTGCGGCCACCCGAGGTCCCCTCCAGGTACACCGTGTTCCCCTCCCTCCTGGAGACCTTCATTCCGTGCTTCTGCCTCGACCACCTTTGCATAGATTCAAAGTCGGTGTAGGTGGAGTAGGCCTTGTCGCGGGAGACCCTGACGACGAGGGACACCTCGAAGCGCATGCTCGAGGCAAGCCGCCCAAGATGCCATTAAGGGGTTTAGTCCGGGACGCTAACCGGTAGCGAATTCGAACGAGACCGAGAGAGAGAGCCCGCCGACCTCGATCCTGGCGGTCCCGTTGGCCTTCCAGTCCACGTTCCCGAGGTTCCCGATGTAACTCCCCGTCGTCCACAGGGCCGACCCCCAGGCGACTGTGACGGGAAAGACGAGGGTCTGGGAAGTCCGTGAAGCGAATACGTAGTCAGCGGCCGACAGCCCTTCCCCAAGGTAGTGACCGTCGGCATAGATCGAATAGTTGGCCGCCTCCAGTGTCGCTCCGAAGCCGTTGGGGTTGAAGACGACCGCATCCAGGCTCAGACCCATGCCATTGGCGTTCAAGCCAGTCACGTCTAACGAGACTGACCGGAGCTGAAGATTTCCGATCAGAGCCCCCTGTTGGACGCCGGCCGGATGGGTCTCAGAGCCGGCGATGGCGTACAACGGCACGACAGCCAGGATTATCAGCAGGAACACCGTGAAAGTGCGGAGTTCCCTGCCTGAAGACAACTGAGGTTTCTGCGGTTCATTCCGCGATTAAAGGATTGGGAGTCGGGCGACCCCGTTTTTCGGAGTCCTGTCGAAAGGTAGGTCTGCCTCCTCAGGTTCATTGTCGCTCTCGCGAGGAAAGTACTTACACTACTTGAATGTGAAATGATGTTGATGGCAAAGGCGTTCGTTATGATCAACACCGACCTCGGCACAGAGGATGTATTACAGTCAGAACTGAAGAAGGTCGAAGGCATCGTCGGGGTCTTTCAAGTCTTCGGGGTCTACGACCTGGTGGTAGTGGTCGAAGCCGAGTCGGAGGAGGAGCTCAAGTACATAATCTTCTCAAGGATTCGTACGCTGAAATACCTGAGATCCACGCTCACGCTCAACGTATTAACCTGATTGAGAACGCAACCCCGGCCTGGAGTGACCCTAGGTTCGAGCCTCTCCGGGCCCGTCGAACTCCATAACTACCTTCGAATCCTCACGCATCTTCAATGCCGCAAACGAAGGCAATAGTGAGCATCGAGAACGTTGTCGCTTCTGCCTCGATTAATCAGAGGGTCGACCTCAACCTAATAACCAAGAACTTTGTCGACGTAGAATATCATCCCGACCGGTTCCCTGGACTAGTATTCAGGCTGAAGAACCCGAAGACTGCTACCCTGGTCTTCAGCTCGGGGAAGATGGTCTGCACCGGCGCGAAATCGGAGGAGCAGTCGAGAAAGGCCGTGGCAGAAGTCGTAAGGAGGTTGAGGAAAGGGGGCATCCCCATCAGGAATGAGGCTGAGGTGGTGATACAGAACATGGTGGCATCTGCGAGTCTGGGGGGGAGGATCCACCTGGAGGAAGCGGCCAGGAAGTTACCAAAATCGATGTACGAGCCTGAGCAGTTCCCCGGTTTGATCCACAGGATGGCGGACCCCAAGACGGTGATACTTCTCTTCTCCTCCGGGAAGCTCGTCTGCACCGGAGCGAAGAGGGAGGGAGATGTCTACAGGGCCGTGAACAACCTGCACGCGACGCTCGAGGAACTGGGGCTCATGGCCTACTGACCCTCAGCGCGCCCATGGGTTTCAGAAAGAACCGGCCTCCAGAGCCCGTTGGGCCTGGGGGAAGTCTAGCCTTTCGATTTGTTATCTTCTCGCTTGGCGGACTTGCGGAGTCGGTTCAGTTCGGCAATCTTTTCCTTGTATTCCTTTTTCTTCTTCCTGTTTCCCTGTGCGCGCGCCTGGTCGTAAAGCTTCCTCAGTTTCTCTTCTTCTAGCTCGTACTCGGACAACTTCGGAAATGGAGCCGTAGGAGCATGATTATGACTTTATTGGTCACAGGAGAAGTCGTTGTAGTCCGGAGCATGTTCAGCTAGGAGAATCTGTGGAATCAGCTACATCTCTAGATGGACTTGGACCACGCGGTCTATCTCCTCTCCTGCCTTGACCACCTTGAACTCTATCAAGAATATGGCTTTGCGGGGCTGGACGGAGCCTTCGGTCTCTCCTCTAAATGTCACCTTGACCCCCGACTTTGATTCGGTCTTCGACTTCATGGATGCTAGACAGAGGTCGTAGATGGTTCCTTTCGAAAGACCTAGTCTTTGATCTATGTATTCGAGGTAACCCCTTGATGTGAGGTGTTCCCCCCTTGTACCCTGACGGTAACTCATGTGCCAACATCCGACCTAGCTGTAGTAAGGCACCGCGACCTTCTCCATCGGGTTACTCTCCCTGGAAGACCTCACCTTCTTCGCTGCCTCCTGGAAATGCTCGTAGGTTACGATTGCTTCATCCCAATGCTTCTTCGCGTCCTCGGGCCGCGGGTACTTGGCGATGTAGGCCTGAAGAACTATGGAAACTGCCGTGTTCACAAGTGCGGCCAAGTCTGCTCCGTTGAACCCCTCGGTCGTTTCAACGAGAAGCCCGACCTCTACCTCCTTTGAGATCGGCTTCCCCTTCATGTGTATCCGGAGGGTCTCTTCCCTCGCCTTCTCATCGGGAAGTGGCGTGCTGATTATTTTGTCGAAACGTCCTGCCCTCAAGAGCGCCGGGTCGATCATGTCGATCCTATTCGTTGCAGCCAGGACGACGACCCCCTGGAGTGGTTGTATTCCGTCGAGCTCTGTCAAGAGCTGACTGACCACTCCTCCCGTCACAGCGCCCCCTTCACCCATCCCTCTACCCGGCGCTATCGAATCGATCTCATCGAAGAAGATTACGCATGGGGCGGCTTGCCTTGCCCGTCTAAAGACCTCTCGCACTCCCCTTTCCGATTCGCCCACCCACTTACTGAACAACTCTGGGCCCCTGACGCTGATGAAGTTCGCTTCACTCTCAGTTGCAACGGCCTTGGCCAGGAGGGTCTTGCCTGTACCCGAGGGGCCATGAAGCAGGATGCCCTTCGGCATGACGTAGCTCAGCGTCCTGTAGAGATCAGGGTACTTCAGCGGCCATTCGACCGCCTCCTGAAGCTCTCTCTTCACGCCATCAAGGCCCCCGATCTCGGACCACTTCACATCTGGCGTTTCAAGATACACTTCTCTCATCGCCGACGGGGTGATGTCTTTCAGCGACTTCTGGAAGTCGTCCCCCGTTACAATCAGCTTGTCGAGTATCTCTGGGCTCAGCTTCTCTTCCTCGAGCTTCAGTTCTGGTAGAATCCTTCTGAGGGTCTTCATGGCAGCCTCTTTGCAAAGATATTCGAGGTCAGCCCCGACGAACCCGTGCGATACTGAGGCGAGCTTCTCAAGGTCGACGTCCTCCTGTAGTGGCATGTGACGCGTGTGGATCTGCAGTATCTCGTATCTTCCCTTCTTGTCCGGGATCTTGATCTCGATCTCCCTGTCGAACCTGCCTGGCCTTCGGAGGGCGGGGTCCAGTGCGTTATGTCGGTTGGTAGCAGCTATTACTATGACTTTGCCCCTGGCTTCGAGGCCGTCCATCAAGGAGAGCAACTGGCTGACAACTCTCCTCTCGACTTCTCCAGTCACCTCTTCGCGCTTTGGAGCTATCGAGTCGATTTCGTCGATGAAAATGATGGTAGGAGCCTTCTCCTTTGCCTCTTTGAATATCTCTCTGAGTTTTGCCTCTGATTCGCCGTAGAACTTGCTCATGATCTCTGGACCACCTATCGGAATGAAGTGAGCGCTGGTCTCGTTGACCACGGCCTTCGCCAAAAGCGTCTTTCCGGTTCCCGGAGGACCGTACAGGAGAATCCCTTTTGGTGCTTCGACACCCAACTTCTCGAAGATCTCCGGGTGTCTGAGCGGGAGCTCGATCATCTCCCTCACCTTCTGGACCTCGGCCTTTATGCCGCCGATGTCTTCGTAGGTTACCTGCGGTACTCCCCTCGGGGTCGCGCCCTTCTCGGAAAAGACGAAGGTCGTTCTCTGAGTTATCAGTACCGCCTCCGCGACCGGACTCGCTCCGACGACCTGGAAGGTGAGCCTTCCGCCGAAGTAGGGGACCACCACGTTGTCCCCCTTCGTCACCGGGATGCCTTCGAGGGCGTCAGCCAAGTATCTCTCGTCGATGGGTGGCACTGGTTCGAGCGGGGCGACCACGACCTTCTCCGCCGGCGGGGCTGTGATTTTCTTTACGATGACTACGTCGCCGATGGCGACGCCGCCGTTGTTCCTGATGAGGCCGTCGATCCTCATTATTCCTCTGCCCTCGTCTGAGGGGTAGAGAGGGAGGCACTTCGCGACGGTTTTTCTCTTTCCCTTGAACTCGATGACGTCCCCGGTCGAAGCGCCCAAAGCATCCATCGCGGCATAGTCTATCCTCGTCACGCCTCGACCCACGTCGCGGGTGTATGCCTCTAGTACCTTGAGCTGGGCTTGCTGCTGGCTCACTATTCTATCACTGCTAGACAGTCCTGCGCCTACAGCACCGCCTATTAACCAAAATTGGCAAACCCGACCCTTGAGCGCGATCCTCTGCACGCGTATCCCGCAGAATTACCAGAGCCCTTGTCTCGTTGTGCTTATAGCCATCTAGTGCCACTTCGAGAGAGGGTGTCTGGCGAGAGATGAGTACGAGGGCTAAGAAGGAAGGACGGAAGCAAAACAAAGCTACTGACGAGTTGAGGGAGGAGGTCGAAATGCTAGACATCATGCTCTCATCATTGGTCGACGTTCTCGAGGAGAAGGGGGTCGTTGGCCATGACGAATGGAAGAGGAGAACAAAGGAAAGGCTAAGTTCGAAGTAAGGAGTATTTGGGGGCAGTCCTCATTGGGGTAGCTCGCTTTCAAAGGATGAGGGCCTCTGCACGCTGACCTGTCAGGCAGTCTTGTATGAGATGATCTTGCCGTCCTTGTCGTTCACGATTATCTCCTTCTTGTCTCTCGCCGGCTGCCCGATGTCGGCTGTCACCTTCCATTCGGCTTCTCCTTCTATCGCCACGGCGGAGGTGACCCTGATGTTGTCGAAGCCTTCGTCTTCGGTCAGGAACTTCCTGGCCACGGCGATAGCTTCGGAGACGGATAGGTTCAACGCGTCCTCTTCCCGGCCATCTTTCTCCAATGGTAGCCGGGGTTCGATACTGTTAACTCTTCCGAGGGGCACCTGCGGAGCGACTCCAGTCAGGGCGATATCCTTGAAATTGCGTCGGCCACGGAGGCCGTGATTTCCTGTCGTTCTTTGACAAGCTGTACTTTCTCCAACCTCTCGCTCTGCAAGGCTCCTTGACTTTGCTTCAGGGACTCCAGGGCCCTCCACTCCTCAGCAAACGGAGACTCCGGGGAGTGCTGATCGACTGACTTCAAGATTTTCTGTTGTAATGGTATCTCGTTGGCTAGACCGTCTAGTCTCGACTCGAGCTCCTTGATATGGGATTCCGCGATTTTTGGAGCCTTCGGCTTCCCGACGAAGACGCGTCTGAGAAATGAACCGGAGCGCTTGTCCTCGGCCGGTGTGGAAATCCTTCTTTGTTCCTCTGCAAGTTCAGCGGAACTTCTCTCCTGCTCGCCCTTGAGCTCAGCGATTTTTGAAACCAACCCTGTTCTCCCGGTTTCAATCTTGCCCTCGACTTCGGCCAACTTCTGCCCGAGTTCGGCAATACCCTCGTCGATGGAAGAGGTGGAGATCGGTCGTGAAAGGAAGCTCTCCATTTCGCGCCGCTTCACGTGGTAATCCGAGGTCAGTTTCCCCTCCCCCATTTTCTCCTCGAACTCGTCCAACAGGATGTTTACGCCCTTCGTCCAGTTCTCTAGAGAATAGCCCCCGGGTTCCGTTGAGAACTTCTGTTGTCCGAGCTTGTTCAGGGCGGTAATCGTTCTGCTCTTCAGCGCTTCGTAGTCCATTGTTGGGGTCTCCGGCAGCCTGATCTTCCGCTGGTGGAATGACTGGCCCTTCATTCCCTTTCTAGTTGGGAGGTGCCCCTTTGCGCGCTCGTCTTTCCTCTTTGCTCCGCCTTACTTTCTCTTTCTTTTTCTTCTTCCCTTCTCTTCCCAAGGCCCTCCTCCGATTTGACTGGTCTAATAAGACCAGAGTAAGACCTCCTGCCTGTAAAACAGACGAGCCGGACCATGATGCTCACACTTAATACAGGCAGAAGTTCCGCTTGGCTGATTGTAATGGCAGTGTGTGCAAAATGCGGCAAAGAAATCCCGGCTGGGCAGGAAGTCAAGAAAGGCTTCCTCATGAAGAAGACCTACCACAAGGATTGCGCCTAGAGACCTTTCACTGAGCTAACGGATAGGCCAACCTAAGCTCTGCCGAGGCCATGCCGGCTGCGGAGAACCAGAGCTGCCCGTTATATCGCAGAGTATGTAGAAACCCTGAAGCTTCCTCAAAAATCGTCTTTTCAGTATTGTGAGTTCGGAACAGCCCTGAAGCCCAGGCCGGCGGAGTCCATCTCTCTCACGCAGTTACCGCACATGAGGCCCCGGGGGGTCCGGTAGAGGTGCTCCACGGCGCCGCATCTGGGGCAAGCCCTAGGGAGCTTTGACTGCGGGACGGCGTCCCCCTGTCTCATGGGTCTATCTCCTTCGGCCGCGCCTTCGGAGCGACTCCTGGTTGGCCATCTGAGCGCAAACAGGGCAGATTAGTTGGTTTGAGGTTCCGTCTGATTGAAGCCTGATTCGATGAGTTTGACATAACTCTGGTTGTAATTGACTCATGCTGGCTTCGGTTTCGTGCGCCTATTAAAGGCGTGTAAACCCATGAAACAACCCTAATAGTGAGGCTTCACAGGTTCTGGCGTATTGGAGTCGCGTGATAGGGCCCAGGATGCAAAGCTGAGAGAAATTCTAGCCGCGTACAACGAGGCGTGGATGAAGTACTGGGATTCGTACATCAAGCTGCAGGACCAGCTCTACGAGAGCCTGCGGGCCGGGAGGGAGGTCTCCTGGCTGGCCGCGACCGATGAGAGGAAGATGAGCGAGATCAACCAAGTCCAGCGGGAGCTCTTCCAGAACATGCCTCGCCGGCTGGACTACGCCCCTCTGGGTCAGATATCGCGCGACCTGAACAGCGCGCCGAGCAAGATCAAGGACCTCGAGGCCGCCCTCGCTCAGGCGGAGCAGGGGTGCAAGAGCCTGGAGGGGGCCATAGCGCTGATGAAGGAGAAGGTCGAGTCGATGAAGAAAGCCATGGGCGCGGCCGGCCCCTGAAAGACCCCAATTGGAAGTATTGTCGGAAGACATTTCTAGGGTGTAACTTCACCAACGCCCGAACATGCCAAAGTACGTGGTTATCTCAAACCATCCTCCTGCAAGCTGCCCATCTGCAAACAAGGTCCTTAGAGAAGAGGGGAACAGCCTCGGAATGAACATGCCACCTATGCTCGAAAAGCACAAAATCAAAGCTGAAGTCGTCTTCCACCTTGACCCCGGGCACAAGATTGTCTGGGTTCTAGATGCTCCAAGCGCAGAAGCCGTGAGGGATTTCATCTACGACTCCGGCTTCAGCCGGTGGAACGACTTCGAATTCTACATGGCGAGCAGCCTCGAGGAAGTAACGTCCTGGATCCAGCACCTGCCAACTATCTCGTAGACAAATGGTTTCGGGTGCTGGCCCGATTTTTTTGGCAAGCCAGGGTTAGCCATTCCGGGTTTCAAGGATCTTCGACCTGGTCCTATCAGGCGAGACTGGATAGTAGCAAGCGTCAAGGCTCTGTCAAGTTGACGGTTGAAAGTTTTCGAGGTCTAGACGCGGTCGATTCCTCAACCTTACGAGTCCGAAGGCGACAAATAGAAGGCCCAACAACAGAGGCAACCACACCCATAATGGAGGTTGTGGACAAGGGTTACAATCGCCATTATCGAATACTCCATAGGCGAACCATGCGAAGATAGCTCCTCCGAATGAAATCACTATGCCAATTCGGAGGAACACTTTCGAGGCCGAATGGCGAATTTCCATTTCAAGCATCTCCTAGATTGGCCGCGTTCTGGATAAGCGTTAGGCATTCGTTCTGCCCTTCCCCCATGACAGCAAGGACCGTCAACCGCTGGCTTGACAGAGCCGACGTCAATCTAACTTATAGGGAAGAGCGCCATGCCGGTGCTGAGTTCAAATGAGAGAGTCATCCAAGTTGGATAAGACGAAGCTGCCGGGCGACACCTATGAGAAGTGGCTCGGGACCAATAAGGAACGCTCAAAGAAGACCCGAGGCTCTGAGACCCCCGCGCCGGACTCCTACGAAACTTGGATAAGCAAGCGGGTTGAGAAGAAGCGGACTGAGCAAAGAGCCACATAGAGGCTCCAGTTTGGGCTTGCAGGACGGACGGAATTGAGCAGGGATCTGCATCTCAACAGGTACATGGTCGGGCCAGGCTCCAAGGTGCGGCTCAGCAGGATAGACCCTGGGGATACGTCGGCTTTCAAGGGGGATAAGGCAGACGGCGAAAAGGCGATAGATTCAATCATAAAGAAGCTCGACCCTCTGCAGGAGCTGCTGTACGCCGAACACAAGCACAAGCTCCTTGTCGTCCTGCAGGGGATGGATTCCTCTGGGAAGGACGGCACCATAAGGCGGGTGTTCGAGGGAGTCAACCCCGAGGGGGTGAGGGTCGCCCACTTCGGACTGCCATCGGCAGAAGAGTTAGACCACGACTACCTCTGGCGTGTCCACAAGCAGGTCCCTGGCAAGGGAGAGATCGTCATCTTCAATCGCAGCCATTACGAAAGCGTCCTGGTCGAACGGGTCCACGGGCTGGTCCCGGAAAAAGTCTGGAGTAAGAGGTACAGGCAGATAGTCGACTTCGAACGAATGCTGAACGAAGAGGGGACCACGATATTGAAGTTCTTCCTTCACATAGACAAGCAGGAGCAGGAAAAGAGGTTCCAGGACAGGCTGAAGAACCCGGCCAAGCACTGGAAGTTCAGCCAGCTCGACTACGACGAGCGGTCTTACTGGAAGGACTACACAAGCGCCTACGAAGACGCCCTGGAAAGGACCAGCGCAGACGGAGCACCATGGTTCATCGTCCCGTCCAACCATCCATGGTTCCGGGACCTCGTTGTCAGCCAGGCGATAGTAAAGTCCCTGGAGGGCCTTGGCATGAGATACCCGAAGCTCGACACCGAAAAGCCAGGGGATGGCGGCCCGCTGAAAGAGACCAAGACGAAACAGTCGGATGCGCCCCTTTAAGTAGCCCGCAGGAAACATGTCTTCTATCGGATAGACTTACGGTAGGAGGATGAATTAATTGAGTTACGGAAATAGAGGAGGAGGGTACGGCGGCAATCGAGGAGGCTTCGGAAGAAGTTCTGGAGGCTCCGGAGGCTTCCGCAAGCCGGTTGAGGTCGGCAAGGAGTACAACGTCAGTATCTCCGACACCAGCAGGCGAGGAGAAGGGATTGCAAGAGTCGAAGGATTTGTGGTCTTTGTCCCCGGGACAAAGATGGGCCAGAACGTGAGGATCAAGGTCACACAAGTCTCAGAAAGGTTCGCGTCTGGACAGGTAGTAGAGAGTACAGCTGCGGCCCCGGCCCCAGAATCCAAGCCAGAAGGCACTAATTAGAAGTTCAGTGCGTCCCAGTGTTGGTTGGTCGTAAGGATCAACCACGCTTTCCTTTGTTTTGATTATGCAGACATTGAATGACCTGTAGCGGTTCCCTCTCAGAAGCGAGATTATTACTCATGCCATGCCCCGAAAAAAGTTAGAAGCCGGGTGCAGGGAGAATGGGGAGTTGGCGAGAGAAGGGAAGAAGAAAAAGAAAGAACATGTGAGACGGAGCAAAGAGGAGTGAAAAGCGCGGAGGGGTTAACAGCCACCTTAGGCGGTAACACGCCCTCGGGACTATCCACCCTGGAATCGGATAGACCCAATTAGCGATGCGCCCCTTCTTATAGTGCATCAATACACTAGACTCTGAAATGACGACAGAGCAAGATCAGGTTACGCGCGCTGCGTTCTACACGACACCGTCACTGGCCAAGTACATATTGACCAACGGGCGTCCGAGGAGCAGACATGCCTTCAGGGATATGGTGGCTTCAGGCTCGTCTTTGGATCTGGCAAGCGCGAAGGGACTAGCGTTGATCGACTGCCTGGATCAGGTGGCGTTCTTCGTACACCCTCAGCAGATCAACAT